>Ga0209291_1000047_pt1 | contig 131949 bp, 116 predicted proteins | sample GOMGulsemesocosm_FD_184633 | JGI IMG/M metagenome (GOLD analysis project Ga0209291, IMG submission 184633) | Methane-oxidizing microbial communities from mesocosms in the Gulf of Mexico - GOM9B Gulf of Mexico (SPAdes) (version 2) | ecosystem: Environmental > Aquatic > Marine > Cold seeps... | reverse complement strand
TTGTTTGTCTGTTTATCTTTTATAATGCGTAAAACATTATCTAATCCTGTTCCGTTGGCTAAAGATTTTCCGCCAAATTTTATAACTATAGTACTCATATTATGCTGTTTGTAGTTGTGGTGTAAATACGTTTTGTAATAATGTTGTCAATTGTTCGAATTCAATTAAAAAGGCATCATGCCCATGAATTGATTGTATCTCACCGTAATGGACATTGCTTTTTGTTTTTGATAAGTTTAAGAAAGTATCATTGTTTTCTTTAGCTGGAAAAAACAAATCACTATTAATACCAATAATGAAAATATTGGACTTTATTAATGATGCCACGTCTAAAAAGTCACCTCTATCACGCGTGATATCAATGGTGCTTAATAAGTGATTTACTAGTTTATATGAAGTCAGCTGAAAACGATCTTGTAATTTTTTTCCATGATGTAATAGCCAACTTTCAACGTTTGGAATGTTTGAATTCTGATTTGTTGTTCTGTTGAACTTTGAGCTGTATGATTCGGGTGTTCGGTACAAATTCATTGCATGAATTCTGGCATCATGTACCGGGTTTGATGAATTGTTTAATATTAACTCTTGAACTTTCGTATTGGCTAATAGCCAGTCGGTTGCTTTCCAATCTGAGGCTATCGGAATTAAATTTTCAATTAATTCTGGATATAAAGCAGCTAGTTCCCAAGCAATTCCTCCACCTATTGATCCGCCAATAACGGCATACAGCTTTTTAATTTTTAAAATGTCTAATCCAATTTTATAAATGGCCGCAATATCTCTTGCAGTAAAATCGGTATAACTTTTAATCAAATAATCATCAACACCGTTTCCTGGAATGTTAAAGGCAATTACAGAATAGGTATTGGTATCAATAAGTTTGTTGCTCCCAACAATTGTGTTCCACCAGCCATTTTCTCCTGAAACATTACTGTTTCCTGTTAAAGCATGATTAACCAAAACAATAGGTGATGCGTTTATTGCTTCTCCAAAAACTTGATAAGACAAGGGAATGGAGATGTATGTTCTTCCTTTTTCAGTGGTATAACTGGGAATTTCTATATGTTGTATTTCTTGTTTTTGCATTTGTCTGTATTTTTATATTAAGGGGATTGAAATAGGTATCCTTATGTTTTTGATATTACCAAGGACTTTAGTTTAGGTAATACCAATTCATACAGCAATGCATATAACATTTCGTTATTTGTGGATGTAATTTTAGTGTGCGTGTTATACTTTTCATTTTATAAAAAATTGAAAACTATTCAAATTGACGCAGATGTAATAAACGATATGAATTTGTAAGTAATACAAATTAAAAAATCCACTAAAAGTGGATATATCGTTAAACAAGAAAATAAGTGAAAATGATTTCTTTTATGAATTAAAAGAAACTTTTGCGTTATCTACCCTAAGTTAAAAACTAGGTAGAATGTAGCACCTTCTTTACGCAATGTAAAGGGTTGCTAAGGCTTCAACGGGTCTATTCCCTCGGCCTTTCTTGATAACATCTAATAAATAATGAACGGTTTTATTATGGGGCAAAGATAACAACCAAAAAAGTTATTATCCAAACATATTTTTAAAAAAGATATAAAATCAATTAAAATAATTTTTAAAAGAGGGCAACTATCGTAACATTTTTTTAGCCTTTTCTTGAATGATTTCATCCACAGGTTTATCTTCAATTTTACTCTCTAACCATGACAAAACATCTAGGTATAAAAAGGCTCTTTTTTCATACGGATGGTCTTCATATTTACTTAAAGTAGCATGTAGTTTTTTAAAGGCTCCTTTAATTTGATGCGGGTAAAGATCAACAACTTCTCGTAAAAATTTCAGCATTTCTTTTTGAATTGCATGTAGGTCATTCATCTTGAGTAAAAACCTGTAAGTGTCCTTTAATTGACCCTCTAAATTTTCATCCAATCCTGCATCAAAATGTGCCACTAAATTTAAGATTCTAGCAAAACACATTAGGTCTTCTCTAATGGTCAAATTTTTGGTGCTAATTATTTTATTTAAATAGTTTATAGAAGAATTATAATCACCAACACCAAAATACATACAGGCAATTTTGTAATAAAATAGCATTATATGATGTTGGTCAATTCTGTTTTTATGAAAACTGATTTGCTGTTCAATTTCTGCAACTAATGGCAAGCCATCCTTAAAGTGTCCACTTAAAAAATGAACATTTAGTTTGTTTGTATATAGGTAAATGAAGCTTAATGCTTTTGTATTGTCATTTTGTAAAATCAGCTCGGTATTTATATTTTGCTCTAACTTATTTAGTGTTTCGTTAAACTTAGTTTGATGTTTAATATAAAACAAGGACTCTAATAAATAGTGAACGCCTTTTAAATAAAATACAGGATTCACTTTTATCATGTTTGGGTTTGACTCAAATAAATCAACCCATTTTATAGCATATTTATAACACGATAAAAAATCTTGAATTAAAAAACTATACCATAAGTATGCTTTATATAACCAAAGTTTTTCTCTAAAACCTAATTCATTATTGTTGTATTTAGGGAGTCTATCATGAAAATAGGTATATACTTCATCATAATCTTTTTTATTTTTTACATATCCCACTTTTAATAGTACGCTGTATAGTTGAAGCGATAAATTTGAGAGTTTGCTAGAAATTACATTTTGACTACTTAGCTCCTTTGCTTGTATAGCCAATTCATCAGCTCTATTTTCTGTACTTCTAGTGATATACTGACTTTCAATTACTTTTTCTAATTCAACAATTTCGTAGGCAATGTTCTTTTCTCCATTTTTTATAGCTATTCCTTTAGCCTTATCTAATATTTTTAAACTCTGCTTGGATAAGCCCTTGTCATATAGAATAGTAGCGTAGTCTAGTTGTTCCCTTAATGCAACTCTAATATTTTGATTAGCAAATCCTAAACGTAAGCTTTTTAGTATCTGCTTATATAGGTTCGCTTTTAAATTTGACAACTGTTGTTTTGAGACAATCCCTTTTTTTAAGATCATCTTTTCATCATAAATATCGTGCTTGTCCAAGTAATTAAATAATGCTAAAAACTTAGAATCAGTATTTCCTTCTAAACGTCCAACAAACAATTTAAATTGTCTCTTTTCTGATTTCGAAAGTGCCTTAATTAAAATAAATAATGGATCTTTCTGATGGTTTAACATTGTAAATTTTAAATGTTCAATCCTTTTTTTTAAAAGGGCTTGTGGTTTTTTTTAGTTTTTTAAACAGTGTATTTTTAATGAAAAGGACACTGCTTTGAGCTATTACTAAAGTATACTTTTGTTTCATATAAATGAAATAATCACATAAAATTTTAGAAGATGAATTCTAATAAAGTTCAAATATTCGACACAACATTAAGAGACGGGGAACAGGTTCCAGGATGTAAATTAAACACTACACAAAAATTAGTTATTGCCGAAAAATTAGACTTTTTAGGGGTAGATATTATTGAAGCTGGTTTTCCCGTTTCAAGTCCTGGTGATTTTAACTCAGTTACAGAAATTTCAAAGTTGGTGAAAAATGCAACAGTTTGTGGGCTAACCAGAGCGGTACGAAAAGACATTGAGATTGCAGCAGATGCTTTGAAATATGCTAAAAGACCTAGGATTCATACAGGTATAGGAACTTCAGATTCGCATATAAAATACAAATTCAACTCTAACAAAGATGCTATTATTGAACGTGCAGTTGCAGCTGTAAGTTATGCTAAAACCTTTGTTGAAGATGTTGAATTTTATGCTGAAGATGCTGGGCGTACTGACAATGAGTTTTTGGCTCGAGTATGTGAAGCTGTTATTAAAGCAGGGGCGACAGTATTGAATATTCCAGATACAACAGGGTATTGTTTACCTGAGGAATATGGGGCTAAAATTAATTATTTAAAAGAAAATGTTACAGGTATTGATAAAGCTATTTTGTCCTGTCATTGTCATAATGATTTAGGATTGGCAACAGCGAATTCAATTGCAGGAGTAGTTAATGGCGCAAGACAAATTGAATGCACCATTAATGGAATAGGTGAGCGTGCTGGAAATACTTCTTTAGAAGAAGTGGTAATGATTTTAAAGCAACATCCTAATTTAAATATGAATACTAATATCAATGCAAAACTACTAACGGAAATGAGTCATTTAGTATCTGAAAGTATGGGGATGATGGTTCAGCCAAATAAAGCCATTGTTGGTGCGAATGCTTTTGCTCATAGTTCAGGAATACATCAAGATGGAGTTATAAAAAATAGGGCGACCTATGAAATTATTGATCCTGCTGAGGTTGGGGTAAATGAATCGTTAATTATATTAACAGCAAGAAGCGGAAGGGCAGCAATAGCGTATAGAGCAAAAAATATTGGTTATGAATTGACCAAATTAGAATTAGACAAAGTATATGTAGCGTTTTTAAGCTTTGCTGATAAAAAGAAGGAAGTGATAGATGAAGATATTCATCAAATTATGAAAGTAACAGGAGTTTCAAAACCAATTTACGCATAAGCTATGGGAAAGACATTATTTGATAAAGTATGGGACAAACATGTGGTAGATAGTATCCCCAATGGCCCTCAAATTTTATATATCGATAAGCATTTAATTCATGAAGTAACAAGCCCGCAAGCTTTTAGTGTTTTAGAAGAACGGAATATTCCATTGTTCAGACCAAAGAAAATTGTAGCAACGGCAGATCATAATACCCCTACTGTAAATCAACATTTGCCTATAAAAGATTTGTTATCTAGAAATCAGTTAGATCAGTTAACTAAAAACTGTACCCAAAACAATATAGAATTATATGGATTAGGTCATGAAAATAATGGGATTATTCATGTGATTGCTCCTGAATTAGGAGTGACTCAACCTGGTATGACGATGGTGTGTGGTGATAGTCATACTTCAACTCATGGTGCTTTTGGGACTATTGCCTTTGGTATTGGAACAAGTCAAGTTGCTCAAGTTTTTGCAAGTCAATGTTTGCTATTAGATAAGCCAAAAAGTATGCGTATTTCCGTTAATAGAAAATTGCAAAAAGGCGTTTCACCTAAGGATGTAGTATTATATATTATTGCCAAATTAGGAACAGATGCTGGTACAGGCCATTTTATAGAATTTTCAGGAGATGTTTTTGAAAGCATGACTATGGAAGGCCGTATGACAGTTTGTAATATGAGTATTGAAATGGGGGCTCGTGGAGGAATGATTGCTCCTGATCAAACTACTTACAACTATATAAATGGACGTGATTTTGCGCCTAAGGATATAGATTTCGACAAGAAAGTAGTGGAATGGAACAGTTTGAAAACTGATGTAGATGCTGTTTTTGATACGGAGTATAATTTTGATGCTACAGATATTTCCCCAATGATTACATATGGAACAAATCCTGGTATGGGGATTAAAATATCAGAAAATATTCCTGATAGAAACAGTGAATCTTTTGAGAAATCCTTAGCATATATGGGATTTAAAAAAGGAGAGTCTTTGATAGGGAAAGAAATCAATTACGTGTTTTTAGGGAGTTGTACCAACTCACGTATTGAAGATTTTAGAGTAGCAGCAAATTATATAAAAGGAAAGCAAAAAGCTGACAATATAAATGCATGGTTGGTTCCAGGGTCCCAACGTGTTGCTAAACAAATTAAAGAAGAAGGCTTGGATGAAATTTTCGTTGAGGCTGGGTTTGAATTACGTCAACCTGGATGTTCAGCTTGCTTGGCAATGAACGATGATAAAATTCCTGAAGGGGAATATTGTGTGTCAACCTCTAATAGAAATTTTGAAGGAAGACAAGGGCAAGGAGCTAAAACATTATTAGCAAGTCCGCTTGTAGCTGCAGTAACAGCTGTTGAAGGAAAAATAATTGATATTACTAAACACTTGAATTAATATGGAAAAGTTTACAATTGTACAATCAAGAGCGATACCATTGGCTATAGAAAACATTGATACGGATCAGATTATTCCAGCTCGATTTTTAAAAGCCACAGACCGTAAAGGTTTTGGCAATAATGTTTTTAGAGACTGGCGTTTCGATAAAGAGGGGAGTCTTAATGTTGGTTTTGCGTTAAATGACACTAAATATTCAGGAGAAATTTTGGTTACAGGTCATAATTTTGGTTGTGGGTCAAGTAGAGAACATGCTGCTTGGGCTATTGGTGATTATGGATTTAAAGTAGTGGTTTCCAGTTTTTTTGCAGATATTTTTAAAGGAAATGCATTGAATAACGGCTTACTTCCCGTAGAAGTAACACCAGTATTTTTAAAACAGCTTTTAGATGCCATTACCACAAATCCGGAAGCAGAAATAAAGGTTGATTTAAAGACACAAACAATTACCTTATTAGAAACAGGGGAATCAGAGTCATTTGAAATAAATGATTATAAAAAAACTTGTTTGCTTAATGGGTATGATGATATAGATTACTTGTTAAATCAAAAAGAAAAAATAGAACAATTCGAACAACAAAATGCTTAACATCACGCTATTTTGAATCAGTTTGTCATTTCGAATGAGCCTGAAAGAGCGAATAGAAATCACATCTAAAAAGAAGTTATAACTTCCTATCTGATGAGATCTCTCACATACGTACGAGATGACATAATAAGAATTAAATTATAAAATAACCCCCTCTGTTTTTAGGAGGTAATAATAGTAAAAATACCATTATGAAGTTGAATATTGCTGTATTATCAGGAGATGGAATTGGTCCAGAAGTAACCGATCAATCTATAAAAGCATTAAATGCAATAGCTAAAAAGTATGATCATCAGTTTCAGTATAAAGAAGCTCTAATGGGAGCTATTGCTATGGATAAAACTGGAGAACCTTTACCTAAAGCAACTCTTGATGTTTGTTTAAAAAATGATGCAATCTTATTTGGAGCTATTGGCGACCCCAAATATGACAATGACCCAACGGCAAAAGTTCGACCAGAGCAAGGATTACTAGCATTACGTAAAGCTCTGAATTTATATACGAATGTTCGACCTGTTAAGGCTTATGACGCTTTGCTTGAAAAGTCTCCTTTAAAAGAAGAGATTATTAAGGGAGTAGATATGGTGATTTATCGTGAATTAACTAGTGGCATTTACTTCGGGAAAAAATCTTTAAATAAAGAAGAAACTGTTGCAAGTGATGATTGTACGTATACCGCAGAAGAAATTAGCCGTATTACCCATGAAGCATTTAAGGTTGCACAAGTAAGACGTAAAAAAGTAACTTTGGTAGATAAAGCAAATGTTCTAGAAACATCTAGACTTTGGCGTAAAGTGGTTACTGAAATTGCTATGGAATACCCAGATGTTGAACTAGACTTTTTATTTGTTGACAATGCTGCTATGCAAATGATTTTAAACCCAAAACAGTTTGATGTTGTTTTAACAGAAAATATGTTTGGTGATATTATTTCTGACGAGGCAAGTGTTATAGGTGGTTCTATTGGTTTGTTAGCATCTGCTTCAACAGGTGATGATAAAGCTTTGTTTGAACCTATACATGGATCCTATCCTCAAGCCAAAGGGAAAGGAATAGCTAATCCGATAGCATCTATTCTATCAGCAGCAATGCTCTTAGATCATTTTGAATTGAATGATGAAGCTGATGATATTAGGGAAGCTGTTGAAAAGGCCATAGAATTAGGCGTTTGTACACCAGATTTGAATACTGAAAGTAAATATTCGACAGCCAACATTGGTGATTTCATTACAGAATATATAACAAATACGAATGATTTAGATAGTTATCCTGCTAATATTGAGCTAGGGCAATCAACCATAATTTAACCCATGAAAAAGCATCATCAAAAATATTTATTTGATGATGCTTATAGATTAGTTGCCTAACAAATGATTTTTGGTTATTTTATAGAAACGTCAAAAACCTATAAAATGAAAATTACAGAGTTGATAGTATACACATCTAATTTAAGTGCTCAAAAAGAGTTTTATGTCGATGTTTTGAATATTCCTTTAAACTCGGAATCTGAAAATCACATTGATTTTATTATTGGTAATTCATTGTTGAGGTTTAAGTATAAACTAGATTCAAAGCCCTATCATTTTGCCATAAACATTTCTTCAAATAAAGAGTATGAAGCATTAATTTGGTTAAAAGAACGGGTAACTATATTAAAACATTTTGATGATGAGATAATTGATTTTATAAACTGGAATGCTAAGGCAATTTATTTTTACGATGCTGATAGGAATATTGTAGAATTCATAGCTCGAAAGAATTTAAAAACAGATACTGCTAAAGTATTTAATAGTAATTTATTACTTGAAATAAGTGAAATAGGTGTCCCTGTAAATAACATTGAACAAGTTTATAATACGTTACATACCACCTGTGATTTAGGTGTTTATTTTGGGAACTTCGATAAATTTTGTGCTATAGGCGAGGAAAGAGGTTTGTTTATTGTGATAGATAAAAACAGTAAAAATTGGTTTCCTACTAACGATAAAGCTTTTGCTTCCGATTTTAGTTTAAAAATACTAGCAAATATGCAACAATATTCAGTCGATTTTTCAAAAGGAGAACTGACCATTGCTTAAATTCTCCTGGATGTTTATTTCTTAGACATTGACCTAGAACAAAAAAATATTATTAAGTCATACCTCATGTACTTCTACCTAGAAGATTGATTTTTATTCAAATGAAATGCTGAATTTTGGTATTGCGACACAATGTGAAACAATCTCGTAAAATACTGATAGTCAGTTATAAAAGTTGTAACTTTAAGTTAGTGTGAACTTTAAATAATTTGATTATGAATCCGATGGTTGTATTTGTTTTTGTCTTTTTACTATTCCTTTTGTCAGGGATACGGATTGTTTATGAATATAAACGCGCAGTAAAATTCCGATTTGGAGGGTATATTTCCGTGTTAAAACCAGGTTTTAGGTGGATTATACCTATAGTAGATAGTGTGCAGTTTGTTGATATACGTGTAATAACTGCAAATATTCCTGCTCAAGAAGTAATGACTCAAGACAATGTTCCTTGTAAAATTAATGGGGTGCTTTATTTTAGAATTGAAGACGCTAAATTGGCTATATTAGAAGTAGAGGATTATAATTTTGCAATATCACAACTTGCTCAAGCCGCTTTAAGAGATGTCTGTGGTAAAGTAGAACTTGATGTGATTCTTTCTAAAAGAGAAGAGATAGGTAAAAGTATTAGAGGCATAGTTGAATCAGAAACAAAACCTTGGGGAATAATTATTGAAGATGTAAAGATTAAAGATATTGAGTTACCAGAAAATATGAAACGTTCCATGGCAAATCAAGCCGAAGCAGAGCGTTCTAGAAGAGCACGTATAATTTTAGCTGACGCAGAAGAACAAGCTGCTGGTAAATTATTAGAAGCCGGTAAAATAATTGACCAGTCTCCATCGTCAATCAAATTACGTTTATACCAAACTTTAGCAGATATAGCTGCTGAGAAAAATTCTACCATAGTATTCCCTTTTCCCGAAGAGTTTTTAACCATGAGTAAAAAAGAAAAGAAAGATGATTAATTATATACCTCTGTAAATCTTAGTTCGATTTTTAGCAAGTTATAAAATAAATTAGAGAAGGTTTCCAATTGGAAACCTTCTCTAATTTATTCACACTAAAAACTGAAACAAATCTGGTTTCAGGTTTAAGTAATCGCCATAAAAGTTCTTTTCTTTCATGCGCGCTATTAATGGTTGTAAATCGGTAGCTCTTTTCAGTTCAATTCCTACTATAGCAGGTCCTTTTTCTCTGGAATGTTTTTTTGAATATTCAAAATGGGTGATGTCGTCATCTGCTCCAAGTACTTCTGCTACAAATTCTTTTAAAGCGCCAGCTCGTTGTGGGAAACGTACCATAAAATAATGTTTTAAGTTTTCATGTAATAAGGCACGCTCTTTAATTTCTGAAGTTCTGGTAATGTCGTTATTACTCCCACTAACTACACAAACAACATTTTTTCCTTGAATTTTAGCTTTATATTGGTCTAGAGCAGCTAATGTAAGTGCTCCTGCTGGTTCAACAACAATAGCATCTTTAGTGTATAACTCTAAGATGGTCTGACATACTTTACCTTCAGGAACTGTAATCATGTCGTCTAGTAATTCCTTACAAATAGAAAAAGTTAGTTCACCAACTCGTTTAACGGCGGCGCCATCAACAAATTTTTCAATTTTCGAAAGTGTCGTGTTTTTTCCATTAGTTAAAGAGGTACTCATGGATGGAGCTCCTTCTGGTTCCACTCCTATAATTTTAGTATTAGGTGAAAGTTGTTTTAAAACAGTGCTTAAACCAGACGCTAATCCACCACCTCCTACAGGGACAAAAACATAATCTATTGGGGTATCTGATTGATTGAATATTTCCAACCCAATAGTCCCTTGACCTTCTATTACTTTTTCATCATCGAAAGGATGTACAAAAGTTAAGTTGTTTGCTATTTCATATACTACAGCAGCTTTTTGAGCATCATCGAAAGTATCTCCAATTAGCTCTACAGTAACAAAATCTCCTCCAAAAAGTTTTACCTGCTCTATCTTCTGATTTGGAGTAGGTACAGGCATAAAAATAGTTCCTTTTATTTTTAACCTATTGCATGAATAAGCGACACCTTGTGCATGATTTCCTGCACTAGCACAAACAATGCCATTAGAACGTTGCTCGTTATTCAAAGAGCTAATTTTATTGTAGGCTCCACGAATTTTGTAAGACCTTACTAATTGTAAATCTTCTCGTTTTAAGTATATATTCGCTTCCATTTTCTTAGAAGCAGTAGTATTTAATTGTAAGGGTGTTTTAGCTACTACATTACGTATTGTTTCAGCTGCTTGCTTAACTGAATCTAATGATGGCTTGTATGTTACTTCTTTAAGTTCCATTATTTTTAATTATAAGAAAGAGGTGTTTAAATAATCACCTCTTTCTAATTTCACAAATTTAAAAGATTGTTTTTCGATTAGTTTATATTGATTTTTTTCATTGCCGTCATTGAAGCTCTTAAAGTAGCACCAACTGTTTCAATAGAATGATTTCTAATAGCACTATTAACCGCTATTAATTTTTGATTATCTACTTGATTTCCTCCTTTAAAGGGTTTTCCTAAAATGGAAGTATCAACAGTTTTCATGAAACCCTTTAATAATGGTTTACATGCATGATCAAATAAATAACAACCATATTCAGCAGTATCAGAAATAACACTATTCATTTCGTATAGTTTTTTTCTTGCTATTAAGTTTGCAATTAATGGTGCTTCGTGTAGCGATTCGTAATATGCAGATTCTGCACCAATTCCAGCTTCAGTCATAGTCTCAAAAGCTAGCTCTACACCAGATTTTACAAAAGCCACTAATAAGGTTCCTTGATCAAAATATTCCTGATCAGAAATTGTTGCGTCAATAGCTGAAGTTTTTTCAAAATTAGTTCTCCCAGTAGCTGCTCTCCATGTTAATAAATCATGATCATTGTTTGTCCAGTCTTTCATCATTCCCTCAGAAAAGTATCCTTGCATGATATCATCCATATGTTTTTGAAATAATGGACGCATAATTCCTTTTAATTCCTCTGATAACTCATAGGCTTTTATTTTTGCGGGGTTTGATAAACGATCCATCATGTTGGTAATTCCACCATGTTTTAAAGCTTCAGTAATGGTCTCCCATCCATACTGAATTAATTTAGCGGCATAACTTGGTTCAATTCCTTGTTCTACCATTTTGTCAAATGATAAAATAGATCCAGTTTGTAATAAGCCACATAGTATAGTTTGTTCTCCCATTAAATCAGATTTTACTTCTGCGATAAATGATGAATGTAATACACCAGCTCTATGTCCTCCGGTTCCTGCAGCATAAGCTTTTGCAATGTCTAAACCAACTCCTTTTGGATCATTTTCAGGATGTACAGCTATTAATGTTGGCACTCCAAAACCTCTTTTGTATTCTTCTCTAACTTCTGTTCCGGGACATTTTGGAGCTACCATTACTACCGTAAGATCACTTCTAATTTCCATTCCCTCTTCTACGATGTTAAAACCATGAGAATAAGCTAATGTAGCTCCGTTTTTCATTAAGGGCATTATGGCCTTAACTACAGTAGTATGTTGTTTGTCAGGAGTTAGGTTACATACCAAATCAGCAGTAGGAATTAACTCATCATAAGTACCAACTTTAAAATCGTTTTCTGTTGCGTTTTTGTAGGATTGACGTTGTTCCTTTATAGCCCCTTCTCTTAAAGCATATGAAATATTTAATCCTGAGTCACGCATATTTAATCCTTGGTTTAATCCTTGGGCTCCACATCCAACAATTACAATTTTTTGTCCTTTTAATTTGCTTACGCCAGCTTCAAATTCTGATTGATTCATGAATTCGCAAGTCCCTAATTGAGCTAATTGTTTGCGTAAGGGTAGTGTGTTAAAATAATTTGCCATTTTTTAATAATTAAAGTTTTGTAAAGTGTTTGATATATTCATTGCTTCTTTTGAAACGGATATTCTGCCTGAGCGAACAAATTGTTTAATTCCATAAGGAGTTAGTTCATCGTACAACTGTTCTGTTTCTTTTTGTCTACCTGTTTTTTCAATTACAAAATAATCCTTCGCAACTGTGACTATGTTTGCATTACTATTTTTTATAATTTTCTGTATTTGTCTATCATCGAACAATAAATTAGTATCGATTTTATACAATGCCGATTCTTGATGAATCGTTTCCTCATCGGTATGATAATAAGCTTTAATAACTTCAATTTGCTTTTCAATTTGTCCCACAAGCTTACGTACTTTATCTTCTGACAGTTTGATTACAAATACAAATCGGAAGACATTTTTTATCTCTGACTGAGATGCTGTTATGCTTTCTAAATTAATATGTCGTTTTAAAAATATTGCTGATATTCTGTTCATCAGCCCTAAATTATTCTCTGTATATACCGATATGGTATAGGCTTTTTTTTCTTCCATAATACTTAACTTAATCTACATTCTGATACTGCAGCCCCTGTAGGAACCATTGGGAAAACGTTACCTTCTTTTTCAATAACGACCTCTAAGAAATAGGATTCTTTACTTGCAACCATTTCTTGTATTGCTGCTTGTAAATTTTCTCTTTTGGATACTCTATTGGCTTTGATATCGTATCCTGCTGCTATTTTAACAAAGTCAGGATTTACCATTTCAGTAGAGGCATATCGTTTATCAAAAAACATCTCTTGCCATTGACGAACCATTCCTAAAAAACTATTGTTTAGTACCACTATTTTAACAGGTGTTTTCGTTTGAAAAATAGTACCCAACTCTTGGATGTTCATTTGATAACCACCATCACCTATAATTGCAATTACTTCTCTATCCGGCGCCCCCATTTTAGCTCCAATTGCTGCGGGTAAAGCAAACCCCATAGTTCCCAAACCTCCTGATGTAACTTGGCTTCTGGTATTAATGAATTTTGCATAACGACAAGCAAACATTTGGTGCTGACCTACATCAGAAACTATTACAGCATCACCATTAGTCTCTTTGTTAATTCCTTCTAAAACCTCACCCATAGTCAATCCTTCTTTAGTAGGCTCCAATTGTGGCTTGATAACTTTATCATATTCAATAGCGTACAAATCTTTAAATTCTTGATACCATTTAGTATGTAATGTCTTATCTATTAAAGGTAATAATGCGGTTAATGTTTCTTTTACATCACCTAATACTGCTACATCTGCTTTAACATTCTTATCTACTTCAGCTGGGTCTATTTCAAAATGAATAACCTTTGCTTGTTTTGCATAGCGACTTAAATCTCCCGTTACGCGATCGTCAAAACGCATTCCTATCGCAATAAACACATCACAATCATTTGTTTTGATATTTGGCGCATAATGTCCGTGCATACCTACCATACCTACATGTAAAGGGTGGCTAGTTTCTAATCCTGATAGTCCTAACGCTGTAGAAGCAGTTGGAATTCCCGATTTCTCTATAAAGGCTTTTAGCTCTTTTTCAGCTTCTCCAATAATAACACCTTGTCCCATTACTATAAATGGTTTTTTAGCATTATTTATTAACTCAGCTGCTGCTTTAACCTGACTGATTTTCATTTCAGGTTTTGGTACATAACTTCTAATGCCCTTACATTTCTCGTATGAAAAATCTAAACTTCCCATCTGAGCGTCTTTAGTGATATCAATTAATACTGGACCTGGGCGGCCAGAATTTGCTATATAAAATGCTTTTGCAATTATCGATGGAATTTCTTCAGCTTTAGTTACTTGATAATTCCATTTAGTTATTGGTGTAGAGATCCCTATAATATCAGTTTCTTGAAAAGCATCTGTCCCTAGTAAAGGAGATGCTACCTGCCCAGTAATACATACTAGCGGAGTAGAATCTATTTGTGCATCAGCTATTCCAGTTACTAAATTGGTAGCTCCTGGGCCAGAAGTTGCAAAAACGACTCCTGTTTTACCTGTTACCCTAGAAAATCCTTGAGCTGCATGTATGGCTCCTTGTTCATGACGTGTTAATATATGAGTAAACTGATCTTGATATTTATAGATCTCGTCATAAACGGGCATAATTGCTCCTCCAGGATATCCATATCCTAATGTAGCATTCTCGGCTAATAAAGATCTTATTACAGCCTCGGCTCCCGAAACCATTGTTTTTTTTATTGTTTTTTTAGGCTCTAATACCTGTGTTTGATTTTCCATAATTCATGAAAATTTTATATTCTTGATCTTACAGTTTTCATAAGCCTGCGTGATCTGTTTATTATTTTCTATTAGTTTATGTTCTACTCAATCTTAAAAGATTACCCCCGATTATCGGGTTAGAATTCATCGGTTACACATCCTTTAGATGCTGATGAAACTGTTTTTGCGTACTTATATAAAACTCCTCTATTCACTTTTAGAGCTGGTTGTTTCCAGACAGCTTTTCGTAATGCCAAATCTTCCTCAGTAATTTCTAAATGGATGCTATTCTTTTCGGCATCTATTGTAATTATATCGCCATCTTTAACTAAAGCAATTGTTCCTCCTTCTTGAGCTTCTGGAGCAATATGACCAACAACAAAACCATGTGTACCTCCTGAAAAACGACCATCGGTAATTAATGCGACATCTTTTCCTAATCCAGCTCCCATTATAGCAGCGGTAGGTTTTAACATTTCAGGCATTCCTGGTCCACCTTTTGGACCTTCATAACGAATTACTACTACATCACCTTTTTCTACTAATCCATCTCTAATTCCATCATTAGCGGCATATTCACCTTCAAATACTTTTGCTTTCCCTGTAAAGGTTAATCCTTCTTTTCCAGTTATTTTAGCAACTGCCCCTTCTGAAGCCAAGTTCCCGTATAACATTCTTAAATGCCCTGTTGTTTTTATTGGGTTCGAAATAGGTTTAATTACATCTTGTCCTTCTAAAAGACCTGGTACATCTGCTAAGTTTTCTGCTAATGTTTTTCCTGTTACCGTTAAACAATCACCGTGTAATAACCCTTCTTCTAATAAATATTTTAATACTGCAGGAATTCCTCCAACGGTATGTACATCTTCCATTAAATACTTTCCACTTGGTTTTAAATCAGCCAAGAATGGTGTTGAATCACTTATACGTTGAAAATCTGCCAAAGTAAACTCAACATTTGCTGCTCTAGCAATCGCTAAAAAATGTAGTACAGCATTGGTAGATCCTCCTAAAACAGTTACTAATCTGATTGCATTTTCTAATGCTTTTTTAGTAACGATGTCAGACGGTTTTATATCATGTTGCAATAAATATTTCATTGCTCTACCTGCAGCAATTGATTCTTCTGTTTTCTGATCACTTTTAGCTGGGTTCGATGCATTATACGGCAATGACATACCTAAAGCTTCAATTGCTGACGCCATAGTATTTGCGGTGTACATTCCTCCACAAGCACCGGCTCCTGGACAAGCTTTTTTAACTATGCTTTTGAATTCAGATTCTTCCATAGTTCCCGCAACCTTACTTCCCCATGCTTCAAAAGCAGAAACGATATCTAGTTTTTTTCCTTCATGACAACCAGAATCAATCGTTCCTCCATAAATTAATATTGAAGGCCTGTTAACACGTAACATTGCCATTAAGGCTCCAGGCATATTTTTATCGCAACCTACAACGGTAACCAAACCATCATAACTCATGCCTTGAACCACTGTTTCCATTGAATCAGCTATAATATCTCTAGACGGCAATGAATAACGCATTCCTGGTGTTCCCATAGAAATTCCGTCACTAACCCCAATTGTATTGAATATCAATCCAATTACATCCGTTTCAGTAGTTCCTTGTTTAGCTAATTTTGCTAAATCATTTAAATGCATGTTACACGGATTTCCTTCGTATCCTGTACTCGCAATACCAACTAAGGGTTTTTTGAAATCTTCTTCCGTTAAACCAATTGCATGCAACATTGCTTGTGCAGCTGGTTGTGTATCGTCTTGTGTAACTTGTTTACTATATTTATTCAATTCCATATTAAACTAATTCAAAGTTTTTGTATTCTCGTTGTGTTACTTTACATTGATATGCTCTTGCTAGGTCGTATCCTAAAGAGTCTTCCCATTTTAACCTAAATTCATGACCATCTAAGGAAGCTATTCCTGCAATCTCTACTGCTGTTCCAGTATAAAATGCTGCATCTGCTTCATAAACGTCTTCTGGAGTAAAGAATTTTTCTACTAGTTCTATTCCCAATTCTTTTGCTAACTCCAAAACAGTTTTTCTAGTAATCCCTGATAATATATTCCCCAAAGGACAGGTGTATAGTACTTCATCTTTTTCATAAAAGAAATTAGCTCCTGGTCCTTCTGCAACTTTTCCATTCATATCCAATAACAAAGCTTCATCAAAACCGTTTCGTTTGGCTTCGGTTGTTGCTAAAATTGAATTTGTATAATGACCTACAACTTTTGCCTGAATATGGGTGGATTTTGGATTCGGTCGTTGATAGCTAGAGGTCATTAAATTTAAAGGTTTATCACCTAAAAACCTTCCCCATTCCCAAGCACAAAGCATTACATGTACTTTATCCGTTGGCTGTAAACTCATATTAGCACCTAAATAAACTAGTGGTCTTATGTAAGCATTATTAAGGTTATTTTTTTCTAATAATTCATAGCTTAAAGCTGTTAATTCCTCTGGTGTATAGTCTAAATTAATATGCATGAGCTCTGCAGAGTACTTTAAACGTTCATAATGTTCTTTTGCTTTAAAAATATGTGTACCATCTTCGGTTTTGTAAGATCTAATGCCTTCAAAAACACCATTACCATAGTGTAAAGTTTGGGCATACAAATCTGTGGTAGCTTCTGAAGCTTTTAACCACTTTCCATCTAAAAAAATCTTAGTGTCTTTGTTGTAATACATTTCAATTCAATTTTCGTTGTAAAATTATTTATCTTCTATTTAAATTATTCAATATGTTTTTTTTGATACACCGTTCAAATTATCTGTTTTTCATGTGAAATCTAGTGTTTTCAGTATCTTAAGGGGGTTTTTGTTTACGCTTTCTAAGACATAAAAAAAGCCTGTATCTAAAAGAAGATACAGGCTCATGTTTTCACATTATAGCATAACTGCATCAACTCGGAGGTGAGCTAATAATGACAATGACGATAATGATGACTATGTTTATAATGTTATTCATTTCTTAATTATTTATGAGTTTGGAGTTATAATAAGCTCTCAGACTCGTTTTGTTAATTTCAGTTTATTAAAAAAAAAAGCCTTCCGTTTCGGGAAGGCTTTTAAAATTATATAGTTTAAATTTTATAATACCGTTCCCTGTTGTAGTGAAATAATCACGACAATAATGACAGAGACGATATTTAAAATTTGTGTATTCATTTTGTTCCTGCAAAGTTATGTGATAATATTTTTAATATGCAAGTAAAATCATATGTTTTGTTTTAACCGGGTTAAAATCAACTGTTTATGTATTGTTTGTTAAGTGTAAAAAGAGAAGAGAGAGTTTTTTTATTTAACAAAAACAATACTCCTACCAGTTTACTAGGGATTTTGTTAAGCTATAATTCAATTATTTATCTGAATACCTCATAAAATACTCACAAACCGAGCTAATTTAGGTCTGAGTAAAATCTTTAGCGAATTGAGATTTACTTCTTAGTTGTTATTTTAATATCTTTGCGTGCTTAACAGCAACAACACAACATATTATGGAACAAACTCAAAAAACCTACGTTTTTGATTTTGACAGTACATTGACTAGAGTAGAAGCTTTAGACGTATTAGCTGAAATTACCTTGGCTAATAATCCACAAAAAGACAAAATTATTGAAGAAATTATTGACATCACCAATAAAGGGATTGATGGAGATATTTCTTTTACAGAATCTTTAGAACGTCGTATTAAATTACTAAACGCGTCTAAGTCTGATTTGATAGTTTTAACGGAACGATTAAAGGATAAAGTTTCTAAGTCGATTATTGAAAACAAAGAATTCTTTGAAAATTATGCAAATGATATTTATGTCATTTCTTGCGGTTTTAAAGAATTTATCGACCCAATTGTAGCGGCATATAATATTCCTGCAGAACGCGTATACGCGAATACTTTTGTTTTTAGTGATGAAGATAAAATTATTGGTTTTGATGCCGATAATTCGTTAGCAAAACACAATGGTAAAATTGAATGTTTAAAGAATTTAGATTTACCGGGAGAAGTACAAGTAATAGGAGATGGGTACAGTGATTATGTAATGCGTGAAGCAGGTATAGCAGATAAGTTTTTCGCATATACTGAAAACGTTTCACGTGATAAAGCAACTATTAATGCTGATCATGTTACTCCTAATTTAGATGAATTTTTATACCTTAATAAATTGCCTAGAAATATATCATTTCCGAAACACCGTATTAAAATTTTATTATTAGAGAATGTACATCCTGATGCATTCGAAAGGTTATCAAGTGATGGGTTTACGGTAGAAACTGTTTCACACAGTTTAAGTGAGGCTTATTTAATTGAAAAAATTAAAGACGTACATGTTTTAGGGATTCGTTCTAAAACACAAGTCACGGAAAAAGTGATAGCGGCTGCTGAAAAATTAATGGTGGTTGGAGCATTTTGTATTGGTACCAAACAAATCGACCTTGATGCATGTAAAAGCAATGGTGTTGTGGTATTTAATGCACCATACAGTAACACCCGTTCAGTAGTTGAATTAGCTATTGGACAAATAATTATGTTGATGCGTAGCGTATTTGCTCGTAGTACAGAATTGCACCAAGGGCAATGGAATAAAACAGCTAAAGGATCTAAAGAAGTTCGTGGTAAAAAGTTAGGTATTGTTGGTTATGGTAACATAGGAAAGCAATTGTCAATACTTGCAGAAGCTTTAGGAATGCAAGTGTATTACTATGATATTGAAGACAGATTAGCTTTAGGAAATACTAAAAAGTGTAACAGTTTAAAGGAATTATTAAATACTGTTGACGTAGTTTCATTACACATAGATGATAACTCAAATAATAAGAATTTTATTTCTGCAGAAGAAATCAGTTGGATGAAAGATGGTGCTGTGTTGGTTAATCTTTCTAGAGGGTTTGTAGTTGATATTCAAGCTTTAAAAGAAGCTTTAAACTCAGGGAAGTTATCAGGAGCTGCAGTAGATGTTTTTCCTGTAGAACCAAGAGCTAATGGTGCTTTTGAGACTGAGTTAAAAGGGATTTCAAATGTGATTTTAACACCGCATGTAGGAGGGAGTACTGAGGAGGCGCAACGTGATATTGCTGATTTTGTACCAAGTAAAATTATGGGGTATATGAATTCAGGAAATACGGTAGATGCTGTGAATTTCCCAAATATTCGTTTACCACGTCAGGAGAACAGTCATCGTTTTTTACATATTCATAAAAATGTACCTGGAATTATGGCAGCTATAAATAAAGTATTAGCGAAATACGACATGAACCTTACAGGCCAGTATTTAGCTACTGATGCAAGTGTGGGATATGTAATTGTTGAGGTTGATAAAGAATATAATAATGAAGTGTTAACAGCTCTAAAAGATGTAGAGCATACAATTAAATTTAGAGTACTGTATTAACAGTTTAAATTTAAAGCCAATAGACATCTATTGGCTTTTTTATGTTACATTCTAATCATCTTTATCATCTGTATAACAAAGAGTTATTTAGTTTTTAACAATCGTTTCTTGTATGTTTGTAGAAATTATAAACTAAATCAATTTTTATGAAAAAAATACTACTCGCTTTTTCAATTTTCTTTTTAGGAAATCAATTAGTTAATGCTCAATTAGCTGCTGGGGATATTGCCTTTATTGGTTTCCACCTAGACACACCCGATGGATTTACGTTTATTACACTTACCGATATAAGTGCAGGTGAGGTTATTTATTTTACAGATCATAGTTGGTCAAGTACTGATAATGTTTGGCATGCCAATACAGGTGATGCTCATTTTTCATGGACGGCTCCAGCAGGTATAACACCGATAGGAACCATCGTAAGTGTTACGGAAGGAGCAGCAAATGTGCTTACAGCTAGTTTAGGAACTATGGCTATTCAGAGTATAGGAGACTTTTCATTAATCTCTGGTGGTGATGTTCTTATCGCATATCAAAGTACAACAGGAGCTCAACCAGCTGTTGCGAATGCTACTTTTTTAGCTGCAATTTATATGGAAGACAATTATGCTCACAATACGGGATGTGACGGCCTTCAGGGTTGGTTTAATTCTACTGGAAGCTGTGCTTCGAGTCCTACATATCCAGCAAATGGATCAAATGCATCAGGAATACCAAATGGACTTACTGATGGTGTAAATGCAATGCATTTATATCCTAGTCCTATTTTAGAGTCAGGGTCTGAAAATGATAATGGAAGATATTTTGGTACTTTGGATGGTGACTCTGCAACAATTTTAGCGGCTATAAATGATCGAACAAACTGGGAAATGTTTGACGCTGCAGGATTGGATATAACAGCTACATATTACAATTCAAATACTACAGTAAATGTTACTTTAGGTATAGAAGAGAATATACTTGATAAAGAAACAAGTATATACCCTAACCCTAACAATGGTAGTTTTACATTGAACTATTCGGGTCAAGAACAGTTACAAAAATTGCAAGTGATTGATATTACTGGAAAAAGAGTACAGACGGTATCATTAAAAAACTTTACTAATAGTCAAGATCTTAACTTGTCAGCATTAGCTAAAGGGATGTATTTTATTACAATACAATCAGATGCTGCTAAAGTAACTAAGCGAATGGTTATTGAGTAATTAAATAATGATTCATAAAAAAAGCCACGATAAACATCGTGGCTTTTTTTTATAATAAAATTATATGAATTTACATTTCCTCAGGAGCAAGCGTAACTTCCAAGCCTTCCAATTCGGGAGTAATATGTAATTGACATCCTAATCGAGAATTATCTTCTACATTAAAAGCTTCAGCAAGCATTGCTTCTTCGTCATATTCCATTTCTGGGAGTTCATGAGCTGAAGTTACATAACATTGACAAGAAGCGCACATTGCCATTCCACCACATGTACCTATAGTTCCTTCTGGTACTAATTCAAATCCTTTGATGACTTCCATCAAATTCATAGCCATATCTGTAGGAGCTTCTACTTCATGTAACTTTCCTTCTCTATCGGTTATTTTTAGTGTTACGTCTGACATCTGTTATAAATCCGTAATATTTAATACTTGTTCTTTTTTAGCAATTTTCTTTGAACCATCAAATCCTGTCACTCCACCAACAGTAGTATATTTCATGATATATTTTTTGTCTGGATTAATACGTTTAAAAGCGCTTTGACACATTAATGTAGCTTCATGAAACCCACATAAAATCAATTTTAATTTACCAGGATAAGTATTTACATCTCCAATGGCATAAATACCTTCTATATTGGTCTGATAATCTAGGGCATTATTTACTTTAATAGCATTTTTTTCTATTTCTAATCCCCAATCTGCAATAGGTCCTAATTTAGGTAATAATCCAAAGAGTGGAATAAAATTATCAGTTTCAAGTGTATATTCACCTTCAGTTTTGTGTTTTATAGTAACACTTTCAACAGTGTTGGAACCTTGAATACCGGTAACTTCTGCTTCGGTAATCAAGTTTATTTTCCCGATTTTTGCTAATTCAGCAACTTTTTCAACAGAATCTAAAGCTCCTCTAAAGTCATTTCTTCTATGCACTAAAGTTACTTCTGAAGCGACATCGGATAAAAATATTGACCAATCCAGAGCAGAATCTCCTCCTCCAGCGAGTACAACTTTTTTATTTCTATATACTTCAGGGTCTCTAATAATATAAGCAACACCTTTATCTTCGAAATTTGCAATATTAGGGATAGGTGGTTTTCTAGGTTCAAAAGAGCCCAATCCACCAGCAATGGCAACTACGGGAGCTTTGTGTTTAGTTCCTTTGTTTGTGGTAACAATAAAGGTTCCGTCATCTAACTTGTCAATGGTGTCAGCTCGCTCACCTAGGGTAAAACCAGGTTCAAAAGCCTTTATTTGCTCCATTAAATTATCTACTAAATCACCTGCCAACACTTCTGGAAATGCAGGAATGTCATAAATAGGTTTTTTAGGATATATTTCAGAACACTGTCCACCAGCTTGTGGTAGTGCGTCAATTAAATGACATTTTAATTTTAATAAACCAGCTTCAAATACTGTGAATAATCCAGTAGGTCCAGCTCCGATAATGATAATATCCGTAGTAATCATTTTATGTTCTTTTTATTAACTACTGCAAAAATCATGAATTTTATGATACTATTAGTTGATTTTTATCATAAATGCATATTGATTAATTAGTTTTTTTTAAAAGCGCTTGTTTCTAAATAGTAATTATGTAATTTTGCAGTCGATATTTATACAGAGGAAATATTTGACTGATTGCTACCTCATTAAAAAAAAGCTAAAGCAGTGTAAACTTCTTTAGACTTTCTCGTCAAATTTTCTGAATATAAATTATACGTAATCGGTTTTACGAAAAACGAATTAATACTATTTTTTCAATGTTATAATTGAGGAAATCAGAAAGATAAACATAATAGTATGGCATATTTATTTACATCTGAATCAGTTTCAGAAGGACACCCAGACAAAGTAGCAGATCAAATTAGTGATGCATTAATTGACAACTTTTTAGCATTTGATAAAGATTCTAAAGTTGCTTGTGAAACATTAGTAACTACAGGACAAGTAGTATTGGCAGGAGAAGTGAAATCAACTACTTATTTAGATGTTCAAAAAATTGCTAGAGAAACGATTAATAAAATAGGATATACGAAAAGTGAGTATATGTTTGATGGGAATTCTTGTGGAGTGTTTTCTGCAATACATGAACAATCAGATGATATTAATAGAGGTGTAGATAGAGCTACTAAGGAAGAACAGGGTGCAGGAGATCAGGGAATGATGTTTGGGTATGCAACTCGTGAAACTGAAAACTACATGCCTTTAGCCTTAGATTTATCGCATAGGATTTTAAAAGAACTAGCTGCTTTACGTAGAGAAAATTCGGATATTACATATTTACGCCCAGACGCTAAAAGTCAGGTAACAATTGAGTATTCTGATGACAATACACCACAGCGTATTGATGCTATAGTGGTATCAACACAGCACGATGATTTTGGAGTAGACGAAGAAATGTTAGCTAAGATTAGAAAAGATATCGTTGAAATATTAATCCCAAGAGTAGTAGCTCAATTACCTGCAGAATTACAAGAGTTATTTAATAGTGACATAAAATATCATATTAATCCAACAGGAAAATTTGTAATTGGTGGACCTCATGGCGATACAGGATTAACAGGTCGTAAGATTATTGTTGATACGTACGGAGGAAAAGGAGCTCACGGTGGAGGTGCTTTTTCAGGAAAAGACCCTAGTAAAGTAGATAGAAGTGCTGCTTATGCAACACGTCATATTGCTAAAAATTTAGTTGCAGCAGGTGTTTGTAATGAAATTTTAGTGCAAGTGTCCTACGCAATTGGAGTTGTTGAGCCAATGGGAATTTTTGTAGATACTTATGGTACTTGTCCTTTTAATATGACTGATGGGGAGATCTCTGAAAAAATAGCTGAGATATTTGATATGCGTCCAGCAGCAATTGAAGAGCGTTTAAAATTGCGTAACCCTATGTATTTAGAAACTGCTGCTTACGGACATATGGGACGTAAAAATGAAACAGTTACTAAAACATTCTCACAGCCAAACGGAGTAACTAAAAACATTGAAGTTGAATTGTTTACTTGGGAAAAATTAGATTATGTAGAAAAAGTTAAAACGGCTTTCGGATTATAGAAACAAGTTTTTGAAACGATATAAAACCTCATAACTTTTTAAGTTATGAGGTTTTTTTTATTTAGATTTGTTTACAACTAAAACACTATCAATTAACTTGAAAATTGTTGAACAAATAAAGGAGCCTATCCATGATGAAATGGAACTTTTTGAACAAAAGTTCTCTCAGTCAATGATTTCTAGGGTTGCCTTGTTAAATAAAATCACCCATTACATCGTTAACCGTAAAGGAAAACAAATGCGACCAATGTTTGTTTTTTTGGTAGCAAAAATGGTTTCTGAAGGAACGGTAAATGAACGTACTTACCGCGGAGCTTCTGTAATAGAGTTAATTCATACTGCTACTTTGGTTCATGATGATGTTGTTGATGATTCTGATAGAAGGCGTGGTTTTTTCTCAATAAATGCATTATGGAAAAATAAAATTGCCGTTTTAGTAGGAGATTATTTACTTTCTAAAGGTTTATTGCTTTCCATAGATAATGGTGATTTTGATTTACTTAAAATCATTTCAGTAGCTGTTAGAGAAATGAGTGAAGGAGAATTACTTCAAATTGAAAAAGCTAGAAAACTAGATATTACTGAAGATATCTACTATGAAATTATCCGTCAAAAAACAGCAACATTAATTGCTGCCTGCTGTAGTTTAGGAGCTTGTGCAGTTAATGGAACGAAAGACGAAGTAGAGAAGATGCGTAAGTTTGGAGAGTTAATAGGAATGGCATTTCAAATTAAAGATGATTTATTCGATTATGGTACGGCTAAAATTGGTAAACCAACTGGGATTGATATTAAGGAGCAAAAAATGACTTTGCCACTTATTTATGCGTTAAATAATTCTACTTCAAAAGAAAAAGCATGGATTATAAATTCCATTAAAAAACATAATAAATACTCAAAACGAGTAAAGGAAGTTATTGCTTTTGTAAAAGATAAAGGAGGACTTGAATATGCCGTAGACAAGATGATTGCATATCAAAAAGAAGCCTTGACGCTTTTAAATGATTACCCTGAATCACCATATAAATCTTCTCTTACCGCGATGGTAAATTACGTTATTGAGCGTAAAAAATAATTTTTAAAGACTCCAGGCAACTATTTGCATCATTATTGCGTCTATATAAATAGAAAGTCAAAATGAAACTGTTGAAAGTAATCAGACTACATAAATCGGAAAAGAAACTTATAGAAAATGCTATTGCAAATTCTAGAAAGGCTCAAAAAGAATTATATGAGCTACACGCGCCTAAAATGTTGAGCGTTTGTAGGTATTATATTAAGGACTTACAAGAGGCAGAAGACATTATGTTAAGTGCTTTTTTTAAAGCTTTTCAAAAATTAAAAACATTTAATAGTGAAGGTAGTTTTGGAGGGTGGTTGCGTAGAATTATGGTTAATGAATGCATGTCCTTTCATAGAAAAAAGAAATTCCATTTTGTTACTGATGAGATTGAGGATATTTCAGAATGTTCAGAAAATAGTATTGTTGAAACGTATGATGTTGCAGAATTGCAATTATTGATTGATGATTTGCCTAAAGGATATAAAATGGTATTTGTATTGTATGCAATTGAAGGGTATAAGCATCAGGAAATAGCGGAGATGTTACAGATTTCCGAAAGCACATCAAAATCACAATTATTTAAAGCGAGAAAGATGTTGCAGCGTAAATTAGTATATATAAAAGAGAGAGAATATGGGACACGATAATATAGATAAGCATATTAAGCAAAAGCTAGAACAACGTACCATACAGCCAAGTTCGGAGTCTTGGGATAAATTATCAAGTATGTTGGATGGGGAAACTCATCAAGCGGATAATAAAGGGTATTTTAAATATGCTATAGCGGCTTCAGTTTTATTATTATTAGGATTCTTTTTTGCGTCAGAATTTAAAAGGAACCATGATGTAATTGTTAAAGATGAAATTGTAGAAATTGAAAATAGTGGTGTTAATATAATTGTTAACGAAGTTGTAGAGAAAACAATTATAGATCAGTATAAAACTGAAGAAGTTGTCGCGGTGCAAAAGAAAGAGAAGTTAGAAGTAGTAGTGAAAAAGGAAGCTACTTATGCTTATGGAGAATCACTTGACAAGAATCAGTCTGTTAATAGAGAAGAAGAAATTGATGTTTTAAAAGAAAAAGTAAATCAGTATTTGGCTCAACTACAAAAGAGTAAAAAAGAAAAATTTGATTCTGAGAAAACGGGATATGATATCGATGCAGAAATTAATGAACTACTTGCTGAAGCTTCTAGTGCTTTGCCAGATAAAATAATTAAAAATGATGTTCCAGTTTTTCAATTAGATAAAGAAACTGACATGTTATTGGCTGATGCTTTTCAGGAATTGAATTTTGACCCAGAAGAAGATAATGTAAACGAAACCTTGAAGGATAAATTGTTTAAGGAGTTAGAAAAAGGATATTTTAAATCAAAAATGCTACTAGCTGAAAGAAGTGAACTTACGCGTCCGAAAGAATACACATCAATATATTAATCAAAAAACGAACAATTATGTTATTAATTACACGAAAAGTCATCGTAATGATGTCATTATTTCTTGTGGCAACAATTCATGCGCAAGAGAAACCTGCAAAAGATTCTATTAGCCCAGTGCTGCAACAAAAAATTGAGCTTGCGGTTAAGGCTGAAAAAGAGTTAATGAAGGAAGAAATTATTAAAGTTAATGAACAAGTAAAAAATAAGGAGATAACAGAAGAAGAGGCTACACTTACAAAGAAAGAAGTAGCCAATAAGTATGCGCTAAGAATAAAAGAAAAAACGAAAGGCATTATTACTAAAAGTAAAGTAGCTCCTAAGCATAGTATTGATATTAGTATCGGTAATAAAAGATTGTTTAGGTATACCCAGAAAGGTGATTCAGTAAAAAAGAAACCTCAAAAAAAAGATTTTAGAACATATTCTGGAATTGTTGTGGCTGCGGGTTTTAATAATACAATTCAAAGTGGGAAATCATTAGAAGATTCTGATTATAAAGTGGCAGGTTCTCGTTTTTTTGAGTTAGGGTTTGCTTGGAAAACTAGAGTGTTTAAAGAGTCCAATTGGTTGCGCGTTGGGTATGGAGTATCATTGCAATACAATAGTTTAAAGCCAAAAGACAATCAGTATTTTGTTAGAAATAATGACGTTACTTCATTACAAGTGCATCCTTATAACTTAAAAAAATCAAAAATAAGAACTACAAATTTAGTGGTGCCAATAAGTTTGGAGTTTGGTTCTTCTGAGAAAATTGATAAAGGAGATTATTCTATCTTTTCACCATTTCAAAAAGTAAAATTTACAATCGGTGGCTATGCTGGAATTAGGATAGGAACTATACAAAAGTTAAAGTATAAAGCTAATGGTGAAAGAGAAAAAGATAAAATGAGGAATCATTATAATATGAATGATTTTGTATACGGAGTAACAGCTGGAATTGCTCATAACGGTGTTGGATTGTATATGAAATACGATTTAAATCCACTGTTTTCCTCTCCTAATGTAGAGCAAAATAATATTTCTTTAGGGTTGAAATATGAACTGTTTTAATTAGTTTGATAAAATAAGTATTTGTGTTAGTCAAAAAGCTTTGTTTAATTAATTTAAACATAGCTTTTTTATATATTTACACTCTATATGATTTCACAAACTACCATAAACAATGTATTTGAAACTGCTCGGCTAGAGGAGGTAATTGGCGATTTTGTTCAACTCAAAAAAGCTGGTAGTAATTTCAAAGGCTTAAGTCCGTTTACGGATGAACGTTCACCAAGTTTTATGGTATCTCCGGTAAAACAAATTTGGAAAGATTTCTCATCTGGAAAAGGAGGAAATGTAGTCGCTTTTGTCATGGAACACGAGCATTTTACGTATCCGGAAGCAATCAAATATCTTGCTAAAAGATATAATATTGAAATAGAGGAAACGGAACAGACTAACGAGCAAAAAGAAGTTGCTAGTGAGCGTGAAAGTATGTATTTGGTTTCAGAATACGCTCAAAAATACTTTGCTGATGTTTTACATAATGATGAGTTAGGGAAAGCGATAGGCTTAAGTTATTTTAAGGAAAGAGGTTTTACCAGTGAAACTATTGAGAAATTCAAACTTGGATATTCATTAGATCAATGGGAGGCTTTTACTAAAGTAGCATTAAAAAGCGGTTATAAATTAGAATTCTTAGAGAAAACCGGACTTACAATTGTTAAAGAAAACAAACAGTTTGACCGTTTTAAAGGTAGAGTGTTGTTTCCTATACATTCCATGAGCGGTAGAGTATTAGGGTTTGGGGGAAGGATTTTAACAAGTAATAAAAAAGCTGCTAAATATTTAAATTCTCCTGAGAGTGATATTTACCACAAGAGTAAAGTACTTTATGGTATTTATCAAGCAAAGCAAGCAATAGCCAAAGAAGATAATTGTTATCTAGTAGAAGGATACACAGATGTAATACAGTTCCATCAAACAGGGATTCATAATGTTGTGGCTTCTTCAGGGACAGCATTGACAAGTGATCAAATTAGACTTGTAAATAGGTTAACAAAAAACATTACGATACTTTTTGATGGAGATGCTGCGGGTATGCGAGCATCACTTCGTGGGGTTGATTTAATTTTAGAACAGGGAATGAATGTGCGTATTTGTACATTCCCTGAAGGAGAAGACCCTGATTCTTTCTCTAAAAAAACACCTTATGAAGAATTGGTGTTGTATTTAGAAGAAAATTCAAAAGATTTTATAGCTTTTAAAGCAGGAGTATTAAGTGAAGAAGCACAGAATGATCCTGTAAAAAAAGCAGATACCATACGGGATATTATTACGAGTATTTCAAAAATACCCGATACAATCAAACGAGAGCTGTACATTAAAGAATGTGCACGCATCATGGATATTTCTGAGCAAGTGCTATTTTCTACATTAGCACAGCTTACTAATACAGCAACAAAGGATCAGAAGAAGGCTACTAAGAAAGATGGGAAGCAATTTAATGTCGTTCATAAAGTTGCTGAGCCAGTAAAAAAGGTAGACGAGCAATATTTGCTTGAGCGAAAAGTAATAGAAATGTTACTGCTGTATGCAACTGTAGAGGCAGATTTTGAAGAGTATTACTTAAAGGAAAACGACGCAGGTGACTTAGAGCTTGATATGGAGATTGAACACAATACTGTATATCAAAAAATATTCTTGAGTTTGCAGGAAGATGAGGTGAAGTTTGCAAATGAGTTATTTCAGGTATTGTATTATAAGATAATAGAAAAACTTCAAAGCGATAATTTACTTCAAATAGATACATTTATTAATTTATTAGACCCAGTTTTAGCTACTGAAATCACCTCTATTTTAATGAATGAAGAACGATATTCATTGGACGATTGGGAACGACAAAATATATTCCCAATAAAAAAAGTGGATTTAATTGGTCGGTTCGTAAATGAAAACATATTATCCTTAAGACGTTTTCTAGTAACAAAAAAAATAGATGAGTTAAAAAGCACCGTTTCTATTGAGATTACTAATTCTGATGTTATTCAAGAAGTAATGGATTATATGGTGCTTAAAAAAGTGCTTTCAGAGAAATTGAATAGAGTGTTGTAAGTTAACTAAGGAAGAATAACTTTTTCTCCATTCCAAATATAAAACAAATCTATAAGAGATTTATATTCAGTGTTTTTATTTATGGGGGTTAGTTCTTTTCCACAATAAGTTAGATTGTGATTACTTAAATTGAATTTTAAATTTGAACTGGTGTCAATTGGTGCTTTCTTTTTCTTACCGTCACTAAATTTTATCTCATTAAATAATATAGCATCAGCTAGAGGAATTATTTCATTGTCAGTTGAAGTAGGGAAGTCACCAGTAAATTTAATTAAACCAAAAACATTTACATCATTAAATGTTCCTTCAAATATGCAGTTTAAAACATATTTATTGTTTTGACGATCTATTTCAATTAATAACAATTAAGGATCGTTAGTTGCGTATGAATAAATTTCAAGCTTTTTTTTATTCGTGCAAGAAAGTAATAAAGAAAAGAAAAAAAATATTGTATAAAAACCCCTCATGCTACATTAATTCCTTAGGAATCTCACACACCGGAATCGGATCCATTTTATGTTTGTTTCTTCTGTTATAACTAGTGTATATTTTGAAAACTTCTAACTCTCTTCCAGAAAAATTACCAGTAGTTTTACCTGCGTCTTGCATTTTCATAGCCCATTCCAGTTCATCATAATTAGCGCCTATCTGATCTTCGTCACTTCTGGTGTCTCCAAATAATCCGTCAGAAGGTTTAGCGATCATAATGCTTTCTGAAATATTTAAGGCAGCTGCAATGTCATATACTTCCGATTTCATTAAATCAGCTATAGGGCTTAGGTCTACACCTCCATCTCCATATTTGGTGTAGAAGCCTACTCCAAAATCTTCTACTTTGTTTCCTGTTCCTGCAACCAATCGTCCTAATAAGCCAGCGTAGTAATATAATGTGGTCATTCGTAAACGAGCCCTAGTATTTGCGAGTGCCATGTCTACGACCTCTTGTTTACCATCTAATAAAACCTCTGTTTTGAATTCTTCAAAAACAGGTGTTAAATCAGCTCTGGTGTCAGTTACTTTGTCAAATTTGTTTTTTAAATCAGCAATATGTTCTTGTGCTCTAGTAACATGACTTGCAGCTTGGTGAATAGGCATTTCAATACACAAAACAGGAAAACCGGTTTTAGCACATAATGTTGAGGTTACAGCAGAATCTATTCCGCCAGAAATACCAATAACAAAACCATTTACTCCAGATTTTGTAGCGTAATCCTTTAACCAATTTACAATATGATCTATAACTTTTTCTGACTGCATAATTACTTTTTTAATGATTGCTTTCTAAGAAACAATCTATTGTTTAAATTTGCCTTGCTCGAAAATAATTTTATTTATCAAGAGATTAAAATTTTTTCAGTAGTTTTTTCGTTATTATATAAAATCATTGCTAAGTATGAATTACAAAATATTACTTTCAGCTTTTTTAGTGCTGTTAATTTCTTGTAGTGAGGAATATAAAACCCCAACCGATATTTCTGAAATAGAAATGGATGTTTCCGTTAGACGGTTTGATCAAGATTTTTATAATACTGATGTAGCATCATTCGAAAAGTTAAAAAAAGAGTATCCGTATTTTGTACCACGTAATTTTATGAATATTGATAGTTTGTGGGCTGCTAAAAAACAAGATACATTAGAAATAGAATTACTAGAAGAGTCTTCTAAAGTATTCCCTGATTTAAATGCTGAAGAGGCTGATTTAGAGTTGCTCTTTAAGCATATAAAATATTACTATCCTGAGTTTGAAAACCCAGAGGTAGTGGCCTTAACTCCTGGGGTAAAACATAGAAGTAAAATTTTATTACAGAGTAATATTTTACTTATCGGGATTGATTGTTATTTGGGGGCAGATCATAAATTCTATCAAGATATTCCAGTATTTATTGCTACTAATTTAAAAAAAGAGCAGTTAATTTCTGACGTAGCAGAAGTATATGCGAAAAAATATATTGTTCAAGGGAAGCAACGCAGGTTTGTAGATCAAATGATTTCATTTGGAAAGCAATTATATTTAAAAGATTTGTTTATGCCTTTTAAGTCAGAAGCTTCAAGAATAGGGTATTCAGAAGAAGAGTATGTATGGGCACAATTGAATGAGTCCGAAATATGGAGTTATTTTGTGGATAGAGACTTGTTGTTTAGTACTGATACCTCTTTATCAAACAGATTTATAGCGCAAGCGCCTTTTTCTAAGTTTTACTTAGAGTTGGATAATGAATCACCAGGAATGCTAGGTCGTTATTTAGGATGGCAAATAGTAAGGCAATTTATGGAAGAGAATGATGTATCTTTGCGCGAACTTTCCACAATAAGTGGTGAGGAATTGTATAAGAAATCAAAATATAAACCTGCAAAATAATGGCAAAGTTAACTTCTGAAATAAAATTATCTATAGAGCTTGATGAAAATAGAGTTCCTGAAAAATTAAGTTTTACAGCCACAGATGGTGGAGTAGAAAACCAAGAGTCTAAAGCAATGATGTTGTCGGTTTGGGATCCTAATAAACAAGAATCTTTGCGTATTGATTTATGGACTAAAGATATGCCAGTTGATGAAATGAAAGTGTTCTTTCATCAAACATTAGTAAGCATGTCAGATTCTTACAAACGTGCTACTCAAGATGAAAAAATGGCGTTGACAATGAAAGATTTCTGTGATTATTTCGCAGAAAAATTAGAACTAAAAAAGTAGTCGATTACCGAATTTAAATTTTAAATAAGAAATATAAGCGAGCCATGTACAAATTGTACATGGCTCGTTTTTATTTGGCTATTAGTTAAAATTAGAAAACCTGATTAAGTCTTAAATATTTTTTGTAAATTTATGTAACCCAATTTATTACTGCTGACTTAATTTGTTATAGGTGCTTACCTATCAATTTACAATGAGTAATGTTAGCAATTTATATAAAAGAGTACTATTCAACATACCTGTTGCAGTATTTCTATTGTTAATAAATTCGATACAACTATTTTCTCAAGAAACAGATCTTAAATTCACCCGCATCTCTGTAAATGATGGGTTATCTCATTTAATAACTAATGTTATTGATCAAGATGAATCAGGCTTTATTTGGATCGGAACCCATGATGGATTAAATAGGTTTGACGGTTATCAATTTAAAACGTATTATAAAATACCGGACAATCATAATAGTTTAAGTGACAATATTATTACTTGTTTTTTACAAGAAGATAAAGAGGTTATTTGGATAGGTACTGATGAGGGTTTAAATAAGTTTAATCCTTTAAAGAATCAGATTGAAAGATATGTTTATAAAAAAAGAGATAGTACTTCTTTATCGAATAATTTAATAAATAGTATAGTTAAAGATACTCAAGGGTTTTTGTGGGTAGGAACTGATGATGGTTTAAATAAGTTCAATCCTGAAACAGGTGTTTTTGAGCGATTATATATAACGGAGTCTGGTGAATATAACACAGAGAAAAATAGAATTCATAAATTATATATTGATAATAGTAATAACCTATGGGTTAAAACTATTGAAGCGGTTTATAAAATGAATTTATCCTCTCAAGTTTTTCAAAGAGTAATTGAGTTGCCGCTGGCTAAAAAAATAATAGGGACACATTATAATTTTGGAATGTTTCAAATAGACTCTGGTGAATTACTTATTGGTTCAAGTTCAGGCTTATATATTTACGATTATCATACTCAAAAAATCAATCTTCATGCACATGATTCAAACAATTCTAAAAGTATATCGGATAATATAATTACTTCAATACTTCAGGACAAATCAGGGGTGATTTGGATAGGGACTTTTGATGGGCTAAATAAGTTTGATAATAAAACAGGTGTTTTTGATCATTATAAACAAAACGTTACTGATCCCAAAAGCTTGTCTAATAATACGGTAACCTCAATTTTTCAGGACAAGTCAGGGGCGATTTGGGTAGGGACTTATGGTTCTGGAATCAATAGGTTTAATCCGTTTTCAAAAAACTTTCATTATTTTAAAACACCTGACGGTAATATTAAAAATCCAAATGATAAAAACGTCTGGGCAGTATTGGAAGATCGGAATAAAAATATTTGGTGGGGAACTAATCATGGCTTATATGTTATAAACGAGAAGTCAGGAGAAATTAAATTTTTTGGTGTAAACGCAAATAAAGAAAAAGGTGTAATTCAAGAGTTTGTAGGGGCGTTATATGAAGATTCTTTAGGGAATATATGGATTGGAACCGACGAAGGTATAAGTGTGCTAAAAGCTCAATTTGTTGCTCAAATTTTTGAGACTAACAGTGAACAGGAGTTCATTCATATATATTCAAAGGAACGGATACTTAAATTTCTTGAAAACACAGAATCAAACAAGATGTGGGTAGGGGTTTTTGATCAAGGATTGCTTGAGTTTGATATGGAAGCAATTGTAAATATTGAAAAAAGAATTCCAAAAAGTGTACTTAAGGATATTCCGGAATCAGAAATAGCTAAAATAAATATTACAGAAATTTTAAAAATAGAGTCAGTATTGTGGTTAGGCTCAAAACAAGGTATGTTAAGGTTTGATATTAATAAAAATCAAATTAAGCGTTATCAGTATAGGGAAGGCGATCAGCAATCTATATCTCATAATAAAGTATATGGTGTTCAAGAAGGAGAGGGGAATGTATTGTGGTTAGCTACTTATGGAGGAGGCTTAAATAAATTTAATATTAATACAGAAGAGATTCGCTATTATACTACAAAAAATGGATTGTTGAATAATGGGATTTATAATTTGTTAATTGATAATGAAAATAAAATATGGGTAAGTACAAATAACGGGCTTTCAAAATTTGATCCAACTACCGAAATATTTAAGAATTATGATGAAAGTGATGGGGTTCAGGGGAATGAGTTTAATCAAGGTGCGTTTTATAAAAGTAAAACAGGAAGAATGTACTTTGGGGGAAATGAAGGATTTAATGCTTTTTATCCTGATAAAATTATTGAAGATTCAGTGTTGCCAGAAGTTGTGTTAACAGATTTCTTGATTTTTAACACGTTAATAAAACCAAATAAGACATTATCTGAACTCGGAGTATCTGATGATTTAAAAGTTGTTTTGGAAAAGAATATCAACGAGACAAAAAAAATAAAGCTATCACATATACATAGTGTTTTTTCTATTGAGTTTGCTGCTTCTCATTACATTAATCCCAAAAGAAATGTTTTTGAATATAAGTTAGAAGGGTTTGATGAAAATTGGGTATCTGTAAATTCAAGAAGCCGTAAAGCTACTTATACGAATTTAGATCCTGGAAATTATGTGTTTAAAGTAAGATCTGCAAATAAAGATGGAGTATGGAACAAGGTTCCTAAAGAGTTATTAATAGAGATTTCTCCTCCGTTTTGGAGAACCAATTGGTTTTATTTTTTAAGTGCATTGGTATTTTTAGTAATTATATATGGAGTACTTAGAATTCGGATAGGTCAAATTAATCTTCACCATTTTAAAAAACAAAATGAATTAAAAACAACAATGCTTAAGGAAATTCATCATCGGGTAAAAAATAATTTACAGATTGTAAATAGTTTACTACGGATGCAGTCGTCAACTATGGATGATATAAAAATAGTAGAAGTGTTTAAGAAGATTCAAAGTCGTATACTATCTATGGCTAGTTTGCATGAGGAAATGTATAAAACAGATAGTTTAAGTAAAATCGAAACTAAAAAGCATTTTGAAAAGTTGATTAGGGATTTGGTGGTAGCGTATAGATTGGATAAAGATATTAGTCTGAAGTTAGATATTGATCCGTTTGAGTTTAATATGGATACCTTAATCCCGTTAGGTTTGATTATTAATGAGTTGGTTATTAATTCCTTAAAACATGCGTTTGTAGGAAGGGATAAGGGAATGATTACGGTATTGCTAAAAAAAACAAAGGCTAGAAAAGAGTATAGATTACAGGTAAATGACGATGGTATTGGTATGGATGAAGCTAAAGGACCAGAGAATATGGGGGCGAAATTAATTAAGTCCTTTGTAAGACAATTAAATGGAACGGTAAAACGATTGGATGATAATGGAACCGTTTATGAAATTAAATTTAAAGCATTATAAGTGTTATTCTTCCATGGACTCATTAATACTTTGAATATAAGCCAATAAGTCATCCTTACCCGAGTAATTACTTGATGAGGTAACAAAGTACTGAGGAAATTCCTCCCAAGTCTCTAATAATATCTCTTGGTAGCGTGTAATGTTTCTTTTTAAAGCTTCTGGTTTTAATTTGTCGGCTTTGGTGAAAATGATATTAAAAGGCACTTGGTTTGTACCAAGCCATTCCATAAAATCCAAATCTACTTTTTGAGGCTCATGTCTGCTATCAACTAAAACAAAAGCACAAACCATTTGTTCGCGTTTTGCAAAATAATCAGTAATGAATTTTTGAAATGTCTTTTTTGATTTCTTAGAAACACGTGCGTAACCATAACCAGGTAAATCTACTAAAAACCATTCTTTGTTGATGATGAAATGATTAATAAGCTGTGTTTTACCAGGTCTTCCAGAAGTTTTTGCTAAATTCTTTTTATTGGTAATCATGTTGATTAACGAAGATTTACCAACATTAGAACGGCCAATAAAAGCATATTCTGGCAAGCGATCTTTAGGGCATTTTGAAACTAAAGAGTTACTTATTATAAATTCAGCAGATTTAATTTTCATAGTGCTTGTTAAGTTACGCGTCATTGCAAGGGCAGTGAGGCAGTCTATTTACTTTTGTAAATCTGTTTAAATTTTTCTTTTTGTTAGCCACTCATCTAACAACTCATTAAATGTGTCAGGAAGTTCCATCATTGCAGCATGGCCGCATTTATCAATCCAATATAAGTCAGAATCAGGTAATAATTCATGAAATTCATCTGCTACATTCGGAGGGGTAACTTTGTCGTTCTTACCCCAAATAATACAAGTTGGTTGTTTCATGTTTGGTAAGTCCTTAGACATGTTATGACGAATAGCACTTTTTGCAATTGCTAGAGTACGTATTAATTTATGTCTGTTGTTTACGGTGTCGTAAACTTCATCAACTATTTCTTTAGTAGCAACTTTTGGGTCGTAAAAAACATCTTCTGCCTTTTTCTTGATGAATTCATAATCCCCTCTTTTAGGGTATCCACTTCCCATGGCGCTTTCGTAAAGACCAGAGCTTCCGGTAATTATAAGTCCTTTTACGTATTCAGGGTACATTTTTGAAAACAATAATGCAATGTGTCCTCCTAAGGAGTTTCCAAGTAGAATAACATTAGTCAACCCTTGAGAGTCTAAGAAATCTTTCACATAATTCGCAAAACTTTTTACGTTTGTCTTAATTAAAGACATAGTGTAGATTGGTAATTCAGGTATGATAATTTTATAGCCTTTTTCAGGGAAATAATCAGTTACTCCCTCAAAGTTACTCAAGCCACCCATTAGTCCGTGTAGAACAACTATTGGGGTACCTTCTCCGGCTTCAATAAAATTATATTCTTTTTCTTTTTTCAGTTTAAACTTCATACTGGGTCGTTTTCTACAACGCTATAAATAAGTTATAGAAGCTGTTTTAACAAAAAACAAATTTACACTTTTTTTTTTACTTTATTCAGACTGTTTTTAGTTGAATGAATCTATTTTTTTATGCTGAAATAGAACTTTTTAACATTCTCATTATCCAATGTTTACACTTGTTTTAGGTAGGGGTGGTAAAACTTATTAACAAAGTGGTAGTATGTGGTAAAATGTGGAGAATTTCTTCATATCTTTGAAATGTAATAGAATCAAACAATTTCGTGATAAATTTAATAGGAACATATGAGTGTAAAATCGATGCAAAAGGGCGTGTAATGCTTCCTAGTGCGTTGAAAAAGCAGTTGTTGCCTATTTTAGAAAAAGGGTTTGTATTAAAAAGATCGGTTTTTCAGCCCTGTTTGGAGTTGTATCCAATGGATGAATGGGATGAGGTTATGCAGAAGGTGAGCAAGCTAAATAGGTTTGATAGAAAAAATAATGATTTCATAAGAAGACTGACTGCAGGATTAAAGATGATTGAGTTGGATAGTTCAGGGAGGCTATTGGTGGCAAAAGATTTGATAGGGTATTCTGGTTTAGAGAAAGAAATTGTGATTTCCTCAGCAGGGAATATTTTAGAGATTTGGGATAAAGATAAATATGAATTAGCTATAAATGATGCTACTGTAGATTTTGCAGATTTAGCAGAAGAGGTTATGGGTGATAAAAACGATGATTTCAATGGAGTATCATAATCCAGTATTATTAAAAGAAAGTGTTGATGGGTTAAATATTAATCCAGACGGCGTGTATGTAGATGTGACTTTTGGAGGTGGAGGCCATTCGAGAGAGATTTTATCTCGATTAAGTGATAAGGGAAGGTTGTTTGCTTTTGATCAAGATGAAGACGCGATTAAGAATACAATCGATGATGAGCGATTTACATTGATTCATGAGAATTTCAGGTTTATAAAAAGGTTTCTTCGTTTTCATGGCGTGAGAAAAGTAGATGGAATTTTGGGAGACTTTGGGGTTTCTTCACATCAATTTGATGAGGCTGGAAGAGGATTTTCTATTCGCTTTGATGCTGAATTGGATATGCGAATGAGTAAGAAAATGAAAACTTCTGCTCATGATGTGGTAAATAGCTATTCTGAAGAAGAACTAAGAAGGATGTTTTCTGTTTATGGAGAGTTGACAAATGCAAAATCTATAGCTGCTACTATTGTAGCTTCTAGAGATGAGGAAATTGATACCATTGAAGATTTAAAACGTATTGTAGCAAAGTTTTTGCCAAAGCATGCGGAACATAAAGTGTTGGCGAAAATATTTCAAGCAATAAGAATAGAGGTGAATGAAGAGTTGGTGGTTATAGAGGAACTGTTAATGCAATCGCCAGAAATATTAGAAAAAGGAGGGAGATTGAGTTTAATTTCATATCACTCTTTAGAAGATAGGTTGGTAAAACGATTTATTAGAAGTGGATTGTTTGAAGGTGAGCCTGAAAAAGATTTCTATGGAAATATATCCGTTCCTTTTAAGAAAAAAGGAAAAATGATAATACCGTCATCAGAAGAAATAAAAATAAATAATAGAGCAAGAAGTGCTAAGCTCAGAATAGCAGAACGAATTGAAAAATAAGCTGTTAAATATATTAAAAGGACGTTTTTTAGTCGATGATGATTCGCTTAAAAACTGGAGGTTTATTGGGTTTTCAGTTGTTTTGTTATTGATAATGATAGCTAGTGCTCATCATGCTGAAAAAAAAGTATTCGCTATTGGTGACTTGGATAGTAAGGTGAAAGAGCTGCGTTCAGAATATGTAGATTTAAGATCTCAGTTAATGAAGTTGAAGATGGAGTCGAAAGTTGCAGAAAAAATGAAAGCAAGAGGGTTGAGGTCATCTGAGGTTCCTCCAAAAAAAATAAAAGTTTTAACAAATTAGTATCTAATTGTGTCAGTGGCAAGTAAAAACATATTAAATCGGTTGTATGTAGTGGTAATACTGTTTTTGGTATTTGCCATGTTGATTGTATACAAATTGTTTAGTGTGCAATACATTCAAGGTGATAAGTATAGAGCTTTGGCAGAATCACGAACAATAAAAAGAGATATCATAAAAGCTAATAGAGGTAGTATTTATGCGGATGATGGTAGTTTATTGGCTACATCGGTTCCTAAATATGATATTAGGTTTGACGCGGTTACTGTTTCAAAAAAGAATTTTTCTAAGTCTTTAAATTCACTTTGTGATTCGTTATCAATGATGTTAGGTGGGGCTTCAGGTTATTATAAGGCTAAGTTGAATAAAGCAAGAAGAACAAAAAACAGGTATACTTTAATTATAAGGAATTTAGGGTATTCGGATTATATTAGAATAAAGAGCTTCCCAGTTTTTAATTTAGGAGCTTATAAGGGAGGGATTATAGTTGAGCAACATACTGTTAGGGAGCACCCTATTTCTGAAATAGCAAGAAGAACTATTGGTTGGAAAGGTTCTGGAGCAGGTATTGAAGGTGCTTTTGGTGCAGATTACCTTGAAGGTGTTGACGGGGAGCGTTTGAAGCAAAAAATTGCTAAAGGACAGTATAAGCCTATTAATGATGAAAATGAAAAAGAGCCTAAAAATGGTCTGGATGTAATTTCAACACTAAATGTAAATATACAAGATATAGCTCACCATGCTTTGTTAGAGCAATTGGAAAAATTTGAAGCAGAGCATGGAACAGTAGTAGTTATGGAAACTAAAACTGGAGAAGTGAAGGCTATTTCGAATTTGAAGAGAAATTCCAAAGGACGTTATTCTGAGCAATTAAATCATGCTATTGGTGAGTCTCATGAGCCGGGATCTACATTCAAGTTGATGGTTATGGTAGCGGCGTTAGAAGATAAGGCTATCGATTCCAGTACTGTAGTTAATACAGAAAACGGAGTGCTTACTTTTTATGGAAAACATGTTAGGGATTCTAGAGTAGGAGGTTATGGTAAAATATCTGCAGCTAGAGCATTTGAGGTTTCTTCTAATACAGGATTTGTAAAAATAGTTCATAAGGGTTTTAAAAACGATCCTGAGCGGTTTGTGAATAGGCTCTACAATATGGGTCTGAATGATAAGCTTGGTTTAGATTTTAAAGGAGAAGGAAAGCCTTTTATTCCTCATCCTAATGATAAAAAAATATGGAGTGGTATTTCACTGCCTTGGATGGCTTATGGTTATGGAGTTTCATTAACACCATTACAAACACTTGCGTTTTATAATGCAATAGCAAACAATGGGGAAATGGTGAAGCCAAGATTTGTTAAGGAAATAAGAGATTTTAAAAGTAGCACCCCAATAAAAGTATTTGAAAAAGAAGTGTTAAATCCGAAAATTTGTTCAGATGCTACAATAGGTATGGTGAAAGAAATGATGAAAAATGTGGTTGTTCGAGGGACGGCCAAAAACATCTATTCAAAAGATTTTTCTATGGCAGGTAAAACAGGGACCTGTACAACTAACTATGGGAATAAGAATAATCCAAAACAGTATATAGCATCCTTTTCAGGATATTTCCCTGCTGATAATCCTAAGTATTCTTGTATAGTGGTTATCCATAAGCCGAATACAGCAATAGGGTACTATGGTAATGTGGTGGCAGCTCCTGTATTTAAGAAAATTGCTAAAAAAATATATACAGACACTCCATTAGTTGATGAGGTGAATGTAAACTTCGAAGAAAGTGAAACGCTGAATGAGCAGTATAATAAGTTTTTTGAAAAAAGTAGAAAGGAATATAAAACAATCCCAAATGTAATAGGAATGAGTGGAATGGATGCTATTTCTTTTTTGGAAAATTTAGGGTTACATGTGCGTGTAAAGGGGAATGGGAAAGTGAAAAAACAATCACTTAATGTTGGAGAGAAAATAATGAGTAATAAAGAAATTGTTTTAGAGCTATCATGAAAAATTTAAAGGACATATTGTATAAGGTTGCGTTGGATACTGTTATAGGGAGTTCTGATGTTGCTGTTTCAAAAATCGAATTTGATTCTAGAAAAGTACAAAAAAACGATGTGTTTGTTGCGTTAAAAGGAACGTTGGTTGATGGTCATGATTATATTGAAAAAGCAATAAGTCTTCGTGTTAAAGTAATTGTATGTGAGGTGTTGCCAAGTAAAAAGAATGATGGGGTTACATATGTTCAAGTGTCAGATGCAAATACAGCGTTGGCAATTATGGCTTCAAATTATTATGAAAACCCATCTGCTGATTTACAATTGGTAGGAGTTACAGGGACGAATGGAAAAACTACGATAGCGTCATTATTGTATCAGCAATTTAAAAATGCAGGATATAAAGTCGGCTTGCTTTCTACGGTAAAAATAATGGTTGATAATGTTGAGTATAAGACAATACATACTACACCTGATTCGTTAACGATAAATTACTATTTACAGTTGATGAATAAGGAAGGGGTTGATTTTTGTTTTATGGAAGTGAGCTCTCATGGAATTCATCAAAAGCGTACTGCTGGACTACAATTTAGAGGAGGAATTTTTACCAACTTATCTCATGATCATTTGGATTATCACGAAACATTTGCAGAATATAGGGATGTTAAAAAAACATTTTTTGACGAGTTGCCAAAAACAGCTTTTGCTTTAACAAATGTTGATGATAAAAATGGTGAGATAATGCTGCAAAATACTAAAGCTAAAAAATTTAGTTATGCGTTAAAAAGTTATGCAGATTATAGAGCGCAAATATTAGAAAATCAGTTTTCAGGTTTGCTATTAAAGGTGAATGATAATGAGGTGTGGACCAAATTAATAGGGAGTTTTAATGCTTATAACTTATTAGCAATCTTCGCAACAGGAGAGTTGTTGGGTTTAGAGACAAATGAAAATTTACGATTAATAAGTTTATTGGAAAATGTAAGTGGACGGTTTGAATATATAGTTTCAAAAGAAGATAAAATCACAGCAATTGTTGATTACGCCCATACACCTGATGCTTTGAAAAACGTATTAGAAACGATAAATAATATCCGTACAGGAAATGAGCGATTATTAACAGTTGTTGGTTGTGGTGGTGATAGAGATAAAACAAAGCGTCCGAAAATGGGAAACATAGCTTCAGTTTTGAGTACTACGGCAATTTTCACCAGCGATAATCCGCGTACGGAAGATCCTGAAGTAATTATTGAGGAAATAGAACATGGAGTGTCTCCAGAGAATTATAAAAAGACCATTTCCATAAGTAATAGGTTGCAAGCCATAAAAACAGCTTGTCAAATGGCAGAAGCAAATGATATCATTTTAATAGCTGGTAAAGGGCATGAAACATATCAGGAGGTAAATGGAGTTAGAGCGGATTTTGACGATTTGAAAACAGTTAAAGAATTACTGATAAAACTAAATAAATAAAAATATGCTGTATTACTTATTTGAATATTTAGAAAAACATTACCAATTAACAGGAGCTTCGGTTTTCCAGTTTATATCATTTAGAGCTGCATTGGCAGTAATAGTTTCATTGTTAATTTCAATGATTTTTGGTAAAAACATAATTAACTTTTTAAGGAGGCAACAAATTGGTGAAACGGTTAGGGATTTAGGTCTTGAAGGGCAAAAGGAAAAACAAGGTACGCCAACAATGGGGGGGCTTATCATCATAGTTGCAACGCTAATACCTGTTTTGTTGTTTGCAAAGTTAGATAATGTATATGTATTACTGTTGATTGTGACTACTCTATGGATGGGGACAATTGGTTTTATTGATGATTACATTAAAAAGTTCAAAAATGATAAGGATGGGCTTAAAGGAAAATTTAAAGTACTGGGGCAAGTAGGTCTTGGGTTAATTGTTGGCTCAGTGTTGTATTTTAATGAAAATGTAACTATTAAGGAGCAAATACCTGCTCAGATACAAACGGCTACCGTGAGTACTGATAATACAATGGTATTAATGCACAATCCTGCAGTCAAAGAATTTTATCCTGAAGCAAAGTCAACTAAAACAACAATTCCATTTTTTAAAAATAATGAATTAGACTATTCTGATATACTTACTTATTTCAATGAAGGTTGGAAGGGTTATGGGTGGGTAATTTTTATTCCTGTAGTCATATTTATTATAACAGCAGTTTCTAACGGAGCCAATTTAACTGATGGTATTGACGGTTTAGCAGCGGGTACGTCAGTAATTTCTGTTATTGTGCTAGGGTTGTTGACTTGGGTGTCTGGAAATATTCTTTTCTCGGATTATCTAAATATCATGTATATCCCTCGGATTGGTGAAATGACCATTTTTGTGGGGGCCTTTGTCGGCGCTTTAATAGGGTTTTTATGGTATAATACATTTCCTGCTCAAGTATTTATGGGGGATACGGGAAGTTTAACTATTGGAGGGATTATAGCGGTTATTGCAATAGCAGTACGTAAGGAATTATTGATTCCAATTTTATGCGGGGTTTTCCTTGCTGAAAATTTATCGGTAGTGCTTCAAGTGAGTTATTTTAAGTATACGAAAAAGAAATATGGTGAAGGAAAACGAATTTTTCTAATGTCGCCACTACATCATCATTATCAGAAAAAAGGAATGCATGAGAGTAAAATAGTAAATCGTTTTTGGATTGTCGCAATAATGCTTGCAGTCTTAACTATGGTAACCTTGAAGCTTCGATAAATGAAAAGATTGGTTGTACTTGGGGGAGGAGAAAGTGGTGTGGGAACAGCGCTTTTAGGAAAGCAAAAAGGCTATGATGTATTTGTTTCTGATAAGGGAGAGATTAAAGAGAAGTACAAGGGTGTATTGTTGAAAAACGAAATTGAATGGGAAGATCAGCAACATACAGAAGTGAAAATTTTAAATGCTGATGTGGTAATGAAGAGTCCGGGGATCCCAGATAATGTGCCGCTGGTTTTGAAATTGAAAAGTATGGCTGTGCCATTGATTTCTGAAATCGAGTTTGCAGCTCAATTTACAAAAGCAACTATTGTTGGGATAACAGGAAGTAATGGAAAAACAACAACTGCTTTATTAACACACCATCTGTTAAAAGAAGAATTGAATGTTGGAATAGCAGGGAATATTGGAGATAGTTTTGCGGAACAGGTGGCTGAAGGAAAATACGACAATTATGTGTTGGAGTTGAGTAGTTTTCAGTTGGATGGAATTCAAGATTTCAAACCGCATATAGCAGTAATAACAAATATTTCGGAAGATCATTTGGATAGATATGAGTATCAATATAAAAATTATATCGCATCGAAATTTAGAATAACTAAAAATCAAACTGCCGAGGATTATTTAATATACGACGCAGATGATAAAGAGATAGAAAGATATTTGAGTGAGCATGAAGTGAAAGCTACTTTAATACCATTCTCTTTAACTAAAAAAATAAAGCAAGGTGTCTGTTTGGACAATGACAATATTAAACTAACAATTAAAGAACAAATAATTACTATGCCAGTAAAAAACTTAGCATTAGAAGGGAAGCATAATGTAAAAAACGCAATGGCATCTGCTGCAGTTGCAAATTTATTGAAAATCAGAAAAGCAACAATAAGAGAGAGTTTAGCTAGTTTTCAAGGTGTAGAACATCGTTTGGAGCATGTATTGAAAATACAGAATGTTCAATATGTAAATGACTCAAAAGCAACTAATATAAATGCAACTTTTTATGCATTGGATAGTATGAGGTCGCCTACTGTATGGATTGTAGGAGGGGTAGATAAAGGAAATGATTACACGGAATTATTGTCGTTGGTTAATGAGAAGGTTAAGGCAGTAATTTGCTTAGGAAAAGATAATAAAAAAATAAAAAGTGTTTTTGAAAATACTGTAGAAACGTTGGTGGAAACAGGGTCTATGGAAGAGGCGGTTAAAATGGCTTATCATTTGGCTGAAAAAGGAGATAATGTATTGTTATCGCCAGCTTGTGCAAGTTTTGATTTGTTTGAAAACTATGAAGACAGAGGAAGGCAATTTAAAGAGGCTATACGTAAATTATAATGAATAGTATACTAAAAAATATAGGAGGAGATAGGACTTTGTGGGCGATCATAACGCTGCTTGCATTGTTTTCATTTTTACCTGTATATAGTGCCAGTAGTAATTTAGCGAACTTGTATGGGGTTAGTACCTTTAAGTTGTTGCTAAAACATGGGGTGCATTTAGTATTAGGATTCGGAATAATATACGGAGTACATAAAATACAGTATCATAGGTTTAAAGGGTTGTCAATGGTAATTCTGCCTGTTGTAGTGGTTTTGTTAGGGATTACATTAATGCAAGGAACTACAATTGGTGGAGCTAATGCTAGTAGGTGGATTCGGGTTCCGGTAGTAGGTTTTTCATTTCAGACATCCACTTTAGCAGCAGTAGTACTAATGGTCTATGTGGCTAGGTATTTGGCTAAGATAAAAGATAAAGCTATTACATTTAAGGAAAGTTTTATTGAGCTTTGGATTCCGGTTGGGGCAGTTATAATGTTGATTTTCCCTGCTAATTTTTCAACAGCAGCGCTTATTTTTTCAATGGTTATGGTCTTGGTGTTTTTAGGTGGGTATCCATTAAAATACATGGGAATAATTGTTGGGGCGGGTTTAGTGTTTGTTATGCTGTTTTTTTTGTCAGCAAAAGCATTTCCTGATGCGTTTCCAAATAGAGTTGATACCTGGATATCAAGATTAGAAAATTTCTCTAATGGAGAAGATACAGAAGAAGATTATCAAATAGAACGTGCTAAAACAGCAATAGCTTCTGGACAGTTATTTGGTTTAGGTCCAGGAAAGAGTGTTCAAAAAAACTTCTTACCTCAATCGTCATCTGATTTTATCTACGCAATAATAGTAGAAGAGTGGGGTTTAGTTGTGGGGATAACAATATTGTTGTTTTATTTATTGATGCTGTTTAGATTGATTGTGGTTTTGAATAAATCAGATACTGTTTTTGGTAAGTTATTAGTGGTCGGGGTTGGTTTGCCAATAATATTTCAAGCACTAATAAACATGGCAGTTGCGGTTGAGTTGTTTCCGGTAACTGGCCAAACATTGCCATTAATAAGTTCAGGAGGGACATCAATATGGATGACTTGTTTGGCTTTTGGAATAATATTAAGCGTGAGTGCAAGTCAGAAGAAAGCTAAAGTAGTTAAAAATGAAAACCCGCATGATGTATTGCGTTAAACGGTATAGAATAAAATTAAAGTATAGAATTAAGGGGTAGCAAATGAAAAACTTAAAAGTAATTGTATCGGGAGGAGGAACAGGAGGTCATATTTATCCAGCTATTGCTATAGCAGATGAAATTAAAAGGCGTTACCCGGATACTACTTTTTTATTTGTTGGTGCAAGTGATAGAATGGAGATGGAAAAAGTTCCTGCAGCAGGATATGATATCAAAGGACTTTGGATTTCGGGCATTCAGCGAAAAATAGTATCAAAAAATAATTTATTGTTTCCGTTTAAGTTAATTAGTAGTTTGTGGAATGCAAAAAAAATTGTAAAACAGTTTAAGCCTGATGTAGCTATTGGTACGGGAGGTTTTGCGAGTGGGCCTTTATTGCACATGGCAAATTCAAAAGGGGTGCCTACTTTAATACAAGAGCAAAATTCATTTCCTGGAATAACCAATAAATTGTTGTCTAAAAAAGCGAAAACAATATGTGTGGCTTATGATAATTTGGGTCGTTTCTTTCCAAGTGATAAAATTGTAAAAACAGGAAATCCTGTTCGTCAAGATTTATTGGAAATTTCGTCGAAAAGGAATGAGGCACAGCAGTTTTTTAAATTGGATCCTGCCAAAAAAACAATACTAATTTTAGGGGGAAGCCTGGGGGCTAGAAGAATTAATCAATTAATAAATAAAGAATTATCGTTTTTTGAAAATCAAGGAGTTCAATTGATTTGGCAAACGGGAAAGTTATATATAGATGAGTATCAGGTTCACGATAAAAATGAACATGTGCAAACACATGCATTCTTAAACAGGATGGATTTAGCTTATGCTGCTGCTGATGTGATTATTTCAAGATCAGGGGCTAGTTCCGTTTCTGAGTTGTGTGTTGTAGGGAAGCCAGTTGTGTTTATACCTAGTCCAAATGTTTCTGAGGATCATCAAACTAAAAATGCTCAGGCAATTACCGATAAAGGAGCAGGGTTGTTGATTAAAGAGTCTGAGTTGGATGCTGATTTTGAAACGAAGTGTAAAGACTTGTTAGAAAATAGTGTCTTGCAAGAAGAGTTGTCGGTTGAAATAAAAAAGTTAGCTCTTGAAAATGCAACAAAAGATATTGTGGACGAAATTGAAAAATTATGTCATTTCGAAATGAGCGATAGCGATTGAGAAAAAACATAGGAGTGAGAAGAGTGTGATTCTCAGGGTGAGATTTCTCATACTTCGAAATGACACATTAAAAAAGTAAGTAAAAAATAATACGGAAAAGTAGATTTTGAATTTAGAGAAAATACATAATGTTTATTTTGTAGGAATCGGAGGAATCGGAATGAGTGCTCTTGCTCGTTATTTTCATAAAATAGGAAAGCAAGTTGCTGGTTATGATAAAACACCAACAAAAATTACGGATGATTTAGTTCAGATGGGAATTGCTATTCATTTTGAAGATTCGGTTGATTTAATACCTCCTAGATTTAGAGATATAAAAGATACACTTGTGGTATATACGCCGGCGGTTAAAAACACGCATAGTGAGTTGCAGTATTTAGTGGAAAATAATTTTGCTGTTCAAAAGCGAGCAGAGGTTTTAGGACTTATTACTAAAAACTCTTTTTGCTTTGCAGTGGCAGGTACACATGGGAAAACCACAACATCAAGTATACTTGGTCATTTGTTAAAGGTTTGTAATGCTGATATGACTGCTTTTTTAGGTGGGATAACTGAAAATTATCATTCCAATTTAATTTTAAATGGATCAGAAATTTCTGTTATTGAGGCAGATGAATTTGATAGATCTTTCTTGCAATTGCATCCAGATGTGGCTTGTATTACCTCAATGGATGCAGATCATTTGGATATTTATGGTCAAGCAGAAGAATTGGAAAAAAGCTTTGTCGATTTCTCGGAAAAATTATCAAACAGAGAAAAGTTATTTGTGAAAAATGGATTGCCTTTACAGGGAATTACATATGGTATAAATGATGATGCTGATTATAGTGTTCAGAATATTAAAATCATTGATGGTGTTTATAATTTTAGCATCAAAACACCAACTGAGCTATTCTCTGAGATCAAGTTTAGTTTGCCAGGGCAGCATAATTTGTCAAATGCATTGGTGGCCTTTGCAATGGCTTATGATAACGGGTTTGATGTTGTTAAACTAATAGAGGGATTGGCGTCTTTTAAAGGAGTTGAACGTCGATTTACGTATCAAATAAAAACGAATGATTTAGTGTATATAGATGACTATGCGCATCATCCAACGGAAATAAATGCAGTATATCATGCGGTTTCTGAAATGTATCCAAATGATAGGGTTATGGCGATTTTTCAGCCTCATTTGTTTAGCAGAACACAAGATTTTGTAGATGATTTTGTAAAGAGTTTAAGTCAGTTTGATGAGGTGCGTTTATTGGATATTTATCCAGCAAGAGAATTACCAATTGAAGGGGTTACTTCTGAATGGTTGTTGGGTAAAATTACGAGTAAAAACAAAAAATTAATAGCCAAAAAAGACATTGTTTCGGAAATTAAAAATTCTGAAGCAAAAATTATATTAACAATTGGCGCTGGAGATATTGGTGCTGAAGTACAACGAATTAAAAAAGAAATAAATTAAGTATTGATAATGAGTGAGGTAGTGGAAAATAAAAGATTTACTAAAAAAACAATTCTTAATATCAAATTGGTATTGTTGATAGGACTTGTATTGTTCTTATCTGTCTCAGCCTCAGTAAGAAGTGAATCTAGGTTTTTGACGCCTACCCCAATAGTTTTTGATAATCCTGAGCAACCGTTGATTTCTGAAGAAACGGTTAATAAGTTGTTAATACAAAATAAAGGAAGTGTCAAAAACATAAGAAAAGATGCCTTAGATTTGAATAGTATAGAATCTGTGTTAGACACTAACCCGTATATAAGAAATGCCAATGTGTATGTTTCTGTAAATGGGGGAGTTGGAGTTAATGTTTTACAGAAAACACCACTCGCTAGAGTGCAAACAAAGGAGTCTTTTTATATTGACGAAGAAGGTAAAGTGATGCCTATTTCGCCAAATTTTTCTGTGCGAGTGCCTTTGGTGACTGGGAATGTGACTAAAAAGAACTTATCAGATGTATATAAAATAATGAAAAGTATCAATGAGGATCTGTTTTTTAAAAAAGAGATTGTTGGTGTTGTGGTGAAAGGGAATAAATACACATTGTTGTTGAGGGAATTCGATTTTATAATTGATTTGGGAACATCAGAGAGTAGAGAGATAAAGTTGAGCAACTTTAAAGCGTTTTATAAAAAAGCATTAAGGGACAAAACTATAGGAGCGTATAATAGAGTTAATTTACAAATTGCATCACAAGTAATTTGCACCAAAAAGTAAGCTATGGAGGACAGTAAAATTGCGGTTGGTTTAGATATTGGGACAACAAAAATTGTTGCCATGATTGGTCGTGAAAATGAGTATGGAAAACTGGAAATTCTTGGTATAGGAAAAACCAAGAGTCTTGGTGTGCATAGAGGTGTTGTGAATAATATTACGCAAACGATACAGTCTATCCAACAGGCTGTTCAGGAAGCAGAGATGTCATCCGGATTAAAAATTGAAGATGTTGTTGTAGGAATTGCAGGTCAGCATATTAGAAGTATTCAACACAGCGATTATATTACCAGAACTAATTCTGATGAAGTAATTGATGATGGTGATATAGATGCATTGATCAATCAGGTGCATAAATTAATAATGTTGCCTGGGGAAGAGATTCTTCACGTGTTACCACAAGAGTATAAAATAGATGGGCAAGCTGAAATAAAAGAGCCTATCGGAATGTATGGTGGTAGATTGGAAGCTAATTTTCATGTAGTGGTTGGGCAAATAGCATCGATTAGAAATATTGGAAGATGTGTTAAGAATTCTGGATTGGGATTAGCTGGGATTACTTTGGAGCCATTATCATCTGCAAATGCAGTATTAAGTCAAGAGGAAAAAGAAGCTGGTGTTGCTTTGATTGATATAGGTGGTGGAACTACCGATTTAGCAATTTTTAAAGATGGAATAATTCGTCATACGGCAGTTATACCTTTCGGAGGTAATGTAATTACTGAGGATATTAAAGAAGGTTGTTCAATTATTGAAAAACAAGCGGAATTATTAAAGGTGAAATTTGGTTCAGCTTGGCCAGGGGAAAATAAAGAAAATGAAATTGTTTCTATACCAGGATTAAGAGGTAGAGATCCTAAGGAGATTTCATTAAAAAACTTATCTAAAATTATTCACGCAAGAGTAGTGGAGATTATTGAACAGGTTTTTTCAGAAATTAAAAATTACGGTCACGAGGAGCAAAAAAAGAAATTAATTGCAGGTATAGTTATTACAGGTGGAGGTTCACAGTTGAATCACATTAAGCAATTGACGGAATATATTACAGGGATGGATACCAGAATTGGATATCCTAATGAGCATTTAGCTGGAGATTCAAATGAAAAAACAACTAGTCCGTTGTATGCAACGGCAGTTGGTTTGGTAATGAATGCTGCGGAAGTTCAGTCCAAAAAAGTAGTTAAACAAGAAGAGATTATTGAAGAGATCCCCCCAAATATCGACCCAATTGTATCAGATGTTGTTTCTGAGGGAGAAATGGTAGATGAGCCAATAATTGAAAAGCCAAAAGAGGAGAAGAAAAATTTTCTTCAACAATGGTCGGACAATTTTAGAGATTTTTTAGACAAAGCAGAATAAGTGTAATTTATTTTGCGATAATTATTTACGAGAAAAAAAGTATAAAAAAGAATTTATGAGTAGCAACGCAGAATTCGGAGGTATTTCATTTGATTTGCCAAAAAATCAATCAAATGTAATTAAAGTCATTGGAGTTGGTGGTGGTGGTAGTAATGCTATCAATCACATGTTCCAATCAGGTATTAATGGGGTGGATTTTGTAATCTGTAATACAGATTCACAAGCGCTAGAAAATAGTTCTGTGCCAAACAGAATTCAGTTAGGGATGTCCTTAACCGAAGGATTGGGAGCTGGTGCTAACCCCGATGTGGGAGAGCAATCTGCTATTGAAAGTTTTGAAGAAATCAAAACTATGCTTGGTACAAATACCAAGATGGTATTTATTACTGCTGGAATGGGTGGAGGTACCGGTACAGGTGCAGCGCCTATTATTGCACGTATGGCTAAAGAATTGGACGTGCTTACGGTAGGTATTGTTACAGTTCCGTTTCAGTTTGAAGGGAAAATGAGAAATGAACAAGCTCAAATTGGAGTTGAAAAATTGCGAAAAGAGGTAGATTCTCTTATTGTAATTAACAATAACAAATTACGTGAAGTTTATGGTAACTTAGGTTTTAAAGCTGGGTTTGCTAAGGCTGATGAAGTATTAGCAACTGCGGCAAAAGGTATAGCTGAAGTTATTACGCATCACTATATGCAAAATATTGACCTTAGAGATGCTAAAACAGTATTGTCAAATAGTGGTAGTGCTATTATGGGGTCTGCAACTGCATCAGGAGCTAATAGAGCTAATGAGGCAATTTTTAAGGCGCTAGACTCTCCGTTGTTGAATGATAATAAAATAACTGGTGCTAAAAATGTATTGTTGTTAATTATTTCTGGTACCGAGGAAATCACAATTGATGAAATTGGTGAAATAAATGAGCATATTCAAACTGAAGCAGGAAATGGAGCAAACATTATTATGGGTGTTGGTGAAGATGAAGCTTTAGGAGGTGATGTATCGGTTACGATTATTGCTACTGGGTTTGATGCTGATCAGCAAAATGATATTGTAAATACTGAAGCTAAAAAAATTATTCACGCATTAGAAGAAAACCAGACTGCTACTCAGGTGTTATCTACTAAAAATGTGATTTCTGATATTGAATTGCCTAAGGCAATTGTGGCTCCAGTAAAAAAAGAAGAGCCTGTTATTAGGCATACTTTATTTGATAATGAAGTTATAGAAGAGATTAAACAGGTTGAAGTGTTGAATGAATTAATTCCAACATCGGAATTAATTAAAAATATTGATGTTGTTTATGACGAAGTACTTGCTTCGTCTGCATTAACGATAGAAGATTTTGTAATTACTGACGCTAATGAAGTAGAAGTAGGGGAGTCAGAAGTGGTTCAAGTTAAGGAAGAAGATGCGTTGTTTTCTTTTGAGGCGCCAATGGCTACTTCAGAAGAATTGTTTGAGCCAGCTCAACAAGTAGAAGAAAAAGTGGTGTTTCAGCTTTCAGAAGAAATAAGTGAGATTGAAGTTACCGATCATATCGAGGTGGTGTCTGTAAAAGAGCAAAACGAAAACGGTGTAATTCGTTATAGTTTAGAGTGTTCTGAGGAAGAAGAAGTGATTCCTGTTCAAGAGGTAGCTCCTGTGCAAGAAGAAAGGGTAGAAGAAGTTTTTTCTTTTTCAACCGCTCCTGATGTTGCGGTAACTGAAAATATTGAAGATAGGGTAGTAATAGAAAGCAATGCAGAGGTTGATCCATTTAATACTTCTATAGAGGAGAGTTTGCGATTAAGAGCCGATGCACGTAGAAAAAAGTTAAAAGAGTTTAATTATAAGTTCCGTCATAATGCCAATTCGAATAATGTTGACGAAATAGAAAAAGAACCAGCGTATAAACGTATGGGGATTGATTTGAATGAGAGAACTGGTGCAGATGAAGCGATATCTCGTACTACCATCGGAACGGATAGTAATGATGATATTCAGTTGCGTTCAAATAACTCTTTTTTACATGATAATGTAGACTAAGTTAGAAGTTATTTAGGTAGTGCTGAAAGTAAAAATTAATGAATATAAACCGAATCAGTCAATGACTGATTCGGTTTTATTTTTTTATATTTACATGCATTATTAAAACCCTATACATATGAGTTTACAAGCAGAAATCATGGTGAAGTTAAAAGAGGCTATGAAATCAAAAGATCAAGTTGCCCTAACGTCATTAAGAGCGATAAAAGCAGAATTACTATTAGCACAAACTGCATCTGGGTCTAAAGTAGATTTAACGGAGGAAGAAGAAGTTAAAATTATTCAGAAACTGGTAAAACAGCGTAAGGATAGTGCGGCTATTTTTACAGAGCAAAACAGAAATGATTTAGCGGAACCTGAATTGGCGCAAGCTGCTATTATAGAGCAATTTTTGCCTGAACAGTTTACTGAAGGTGAAGTGGAGAAAATTGTATTACAAGCTATTGAGGAGCTTGGCGCATCTGGAATGAAAGATATGGGTAAGGTTATGGCTGCGGTAAATAAAGAAGTTGCAGGTCAGACTGATGGAAAAACCATATCAGTATTAGTTAAAAAGAATTTAATGTAATATTTATTTGTCACGCAGAGCTTGTTGAAGTGTGGTGAATTGGCCTCGTAGTTCAACTGGATAGAATATCAGATTTCGGCTCTGAGGGTTGGAGGTTCGAATCCTCTCGAGGTCACAAAATAAAAACCACAATTCCTTTATTTATAAGGAGATGTGGTTTTTTTTTTGCTTAAGCTTTAGTCTGCGGTTAGTTGTTTAGTTTTAATCCAGTTTATTAGCAGGAAATAAAATATTGATGTGTTTTTTGGTGATCCATTTCATTTTTGAAGTAATGCCTGCTTTATTTGTTATAAGTGTCTCAATACTGTTCGATTTTCTTCTAAACGTAATAGTGTTCCCTTCTAGTTCAATTGTTTTTTCATTTGTTTTGTCTGTTATCATAGCGAGCATAATATCTCGATATTGCTTTACAGTTTCTTTGTTTCCAATAGAAAAACTTTTTATATCTTTTTGGTCTGTGTTTTTAAAGTCTTTGTAAGATACAGTGTAAAAATCCTTATTAGTGTCTTTGTTTAACTGTCCAATTAGATTTCCGAGTAAGCTTATTTTAGATATTTGTTCAGTTGTTTTTGTTTCGATTGCTACTTCTTTGATTTGCGCAGTTGAAAATAAAGTGCTTAGTAAGATCGTAAATAGTGTTATTGTTTTCTTCATGATATAAGTGGTTGTTGTTGTTTTAATAATAAGTTCTCTAAAATATTAAAAAAAGATGACAAGTTTTAACTCTAGAGCAAAAAAAAAGTCTGACACATGTGTCAGACTTTTTAGAAAATTGTAATGTATGATTATTATATCACTTTTACATTTACAGCGTTTAAGCCTTTTCTTCCTTCTTCTAATTCAAATTCAACGGCGTCACCTTCGCGAACTTCGTCAATTAAACCAGAGATGTGTACAAAGTGTTCTTTGTTGTTGTCTTCTTCAGTAATGAAACCAAATCCTTTAGTGTCGTTGAAAAATTTTACTGTTCCTTTATTCATTGTAAATTGTATTATATTTTATATTGGTGCAAATATACGTAAAATATCTTATAAAAATAATTTTTGAACTGAAATTTATGTTTATTGTTGATGACGATGTTGAAAATATACTAATATAAGATGTGTCGACACATGTATTGTGGTATATTGCCTTAAGATTTATTAGTTAATTATGATAGAAGAAGTATTTGGGTTTAAACATGTTTTACTATTAGTTTTAGGGTGTTTTTTATTAATTAAGGTCATAGATGGAATTGCAGTCAATTGGTATGGAAAACCACTCTGGGTTCATTTTTATCTATTTAAAAAAACATTAACGTCATCACAAAAACGAATTCTGCGAAATGAATTTTCATTTTATAGAAGATTAAACACTAAAGAACAGCTTTATTTTGAACATAGAGTGGCTAGTTTTATTGAAAATAAAGGGTTTATTGGACGGAATGATTTGATAATAGTTGAACGTCAAAAAATATTGATAGCAGCTACAGCTACGATGCTTACTTTTGGTATGAGAAAATATCAATTGCCGATTATTGAAAAAATATTAATATATCCAGATGTGTTTTATTCAACAATTAATGAAGAGTATCATAAAGGTGAATTTAATCCAAAATTTAAAGCTTTGGTGTTTTCGTGGAAACATTTTGAAGAAGGGTATGCTAGTAAGGAAGATAAAATTAACCTTGGAATACATGAGTTTACACATGCTATTCATTTTAATAGTTTAAAGCACAAAGGGTCTTCAGGAAAATTATTTTTGAATGGGTTTAATGACGTGCAACGTTTGTTATTGAATAAACGTATAAAAGATGATTTAAGGGATTCGGGTTATTTTAGGGAGTATGCTTTTACAAATAAATTTGAATTTTTAGCAGTATTATTGGAAAGCTTTATAGAGTCTCCGGTTGAATTTAAGCAGCGATTTCCGTTGGTGTATAAAAATATCCAGCAAATGTTCAATTTCAGATTTACTGGATATTAATAAATTTATTAGTTGAATAAATACATTGTTCTTTCTTGAGCGTCAGGTAATCCAATAATGTTATTTATGTAATCTTTTTTATAAGTTAACCCTCCTTTTTTAATGTAGCCTTCTGCATGAGGCATGCAGGCTCCCCATGAACCAGATTGTTTACAATTTTTAAGATCTGATATTTTGACAATTGTATGTATTCCTACTATTATTACGCAGTGTTTGTAATTTTTAGCTTCGGATAGTGATTGCGAAATATTTTTTTTAGTTAGTGTTATGGTTTTTTCCGAATTTGAGGTAGCAAAATCTTTAAAAGTTATAATGGGAGTTTTGTATTTCTTGTTTTCCAGTAATGTTATATCTTCAAGAAGTACTGAATCAGGACCGTTATTGCTTTCTTGTTTAGTTGTTTTAGAACAACTAGTGATTAGTATCAGTAAAGTGAATAATGTAATAAGTCTCATTGTTTATGTGTTATAGTTAGTTTTTATGATTCCAATATGATATTAAATATCAAAACCAGTGTAAATGTAAACACTGGTTTTAATATTTAATTAAATTGCTACGATATTAAGAATTAGCAATTTCTTTTAAATTCTTAATAGTTTCTATTTGATTTTCAGATTTAAAAACAAAACTACCAGCTACTAAAACATCAGCTCCAGCATCGGTTAATTGTTTTGCGTTTTTGTCAGTAACACCTCCATCAATTTCAATCAAAGTACTCGCATTTTTTCTGATAATTAATTCTTTTAAGGCACTTACTTTATCATAAGTGTTTTCTATAAAAGATTGTCCTCCAAACCCAGGATTTACGCTCATGATACAAACTAAATCAATATCTTGAATAGTGTCTTCTAGAACATTGATGTTAGTGTGTGGGTTTAATGCAACACCTGCTTTCATTCCAGCTGCTTTTATGGCTTGTAAAGTCCTGTGTAAATGTGTGCACGCTTCATAGTGTACTGTTAAGATATTAGTTCCTAGGTCAGCGAATGTTTGTATATATCTGTCAGGATCAACAATCATTAAATGGGTGTCGATGATTTTGTTAGCGTGCTTTGAAATAGCTTTTAAAACAGGCATTCCGAAAGAAATGTTAGGAACAAATACGCCATCCATGATATCAATATGAAACCAATCAGCTTCACTATTATTTATCATTTCAACATCGCGTTGTAAGTTTCCGAAATCAGCGGCTAGTACTGAGGGTGCAATTAATTTTGAGCTCATGTTTTTGTGTTGTTTAGTACTGTAAATGTACTGGTTTTAAATAAAAAACTCCGGTAATCAGCCGGAGTTTCATCATCAATCAAAAAACGAACAGTTACATTCCTGCAGAAGCAGGAGTCTGATACTGTCGTTACCGTACTTAGGTTTAGCCTAGGTATGTTTTTAATATTTTACTTCTAGAAGTATGTTTTAATCTTCTAATTGCTTTTTCTTTAATCTGACGAACACGTTCACGTGTTAAGTCAAAAGTTTCTCCAATTTCTTCTAAGGTCATAGGGTGTTGATTTCCTAGTCCGAAGTATAGGCTAATTACGTCAGCTTCACGAGGAGTTAACGTTTGTAGTGCTCTAGTGATTTCAGTTCTTAATGATTCGTGTAATAAAGTACGGTCAGGGTTTGGTGATTCACCAGAACGCAGTACATCATATAAATTAGAATCTTCACCTTCTACTAAAGGCGCATCCATTGATACGTGACGACCAGAGTTTTTCATTGATTCCTTTACGTCATTAATAGTCATGTCTAATTCCTTAGCAATTTCTTCAGCCGAAGGAATACGTTCATGAGCTTGCTCTAAGAAGGCATAAGTTTTATTAATTTTATTAATAGAGCCAATTTTGTTTAAAGGCAAACGTACAATTCTAGATTGCTCTGCTAATGCTTGTAAGATAGATTGACGAATCCACCATACGGCATATGATATAAATTTAAAACCACGTGTTTCATCAAAACGTTGCGCAGCTTTAATTAGTCCTAAATTACCTTCATTAATTAAATCAGGTAATGTTAATCCTTGATTTTGATATTGTTTGGCAACAGAAACAACAAAACGAAGGTTTGCTTTAGTCAATTTCTCTAGAGCAATTTGATCACCAGCTTTTATTCGTTGTGCTAATTCGACTTCTTCATCAGCAGTAATTAAATCAACTTTTCCTATTTCTTGTAAATATTTGTCTAAAGAAGCGGTTTCTCTATTGGTAACCTGCTTGGTAATTTTTAGTTGTCTCATTAAGTCTCCTCCTGAATATTATGTGTTATGTTGCCTACGCATATAGTTATACGTGTGATTAGTTGTTTTTGTTACAGAAAATAGTAACAAAATTCGATATTTTATTTAATCACTTGTATTTTAAGTAGTTGAAAAGTGTGTTTCATTCAAAATTTAATTCATGACGCGCAGTATTTAACTTTCTTAAAGTATTTATTTTTGCGTACATTTTATTTCAACATGCTAAAAATACAGTATATGGTCTTTATCATATACTATCATGCTTCTCTTTTTACTTTATACGTCCAAACGAGGAAGCTGTTAAGGGGGGGGGTAAGAATCCCTGGGTAAAACTTATTCCGCAAAAAAAAAGCGCCTCATGTACATGAGGCGCTTTTAACTTATTATGATTAAAACCGATTAAGCTTCTTTTGTAGGAGCTGGTTTCTTTTCAACTGGTTTTCTCTCTTCTCTTGGAGGTCTTGGTAATAAAGCCTTTCTAGAAACTTTTTCTTTTCTAGTTTTAGGGTCTCTACCGAAATATTTCACGTCAAATACGTCACCCATGTTTACAACATCAGTTACGTTTTCAGTACGTGCCCAAGCTAGTTCAGAAATGTGTAATAATACTTCGTTTCCTGGAGCCTCAACATATTCTACTACTGCACCAAAGTCAAGCATTTTAATAACTTTTACTTCGTAAGCGCTACCAACTGTAGGTTTAAATAATAGAGAATCTATTTTTGCCATAACAGCATCAATACCTGCACTACCTACACCTAAAATTTCAACAATACCTTCTTCAGTCACTGGGTCTTCGTTAATAACGATAGTAGTCTCAGTTTCTTTTTGCATTTCTTGAATTACTTTTCCTCCAGGTCCAATTAAAGCACCAATAAATTCGTTAGGTACACGTCTTGTAACCATAGTAGGCGCATGCTCCTTAACTTCTGAATTAGGTGTTTCAATAGTATCTGTAATTTTACCTAAGATGTGTAAACGACCGTCACGAGCTTGCGCTAATGCAGATTCTAATACATCATAAGATAAACCTTTTACTTTAATGTCCATTTGACAAGCTGTAATACCTTTTTCGGTTCCAGTAACTTTAAAATCCATATCTCCTAAGTGATCTTCATCACCTAAAATATCAGATAATACAGCAAATTTTCCAGAATCAGCATCAGAAATTAATCCCATTGCAATACCAGATACTGGTCTTGTTAACTTAACACCTGCATCCATCAAAGCCATAGTTCCTGCACATACAGTAGCCATAGAAGATGAACCGTTAGATTCTAATACTTCTGATACTACACGTACTGTATAAGGACAATCTTCTGGTATCATTCCTTTTAATCCACGTTGTGCTAAGTTACCATGCCCAACTTCTCTTCGAGATGTCCCACGAATTGGTCTTGCTTCACCTGTACAAAAAGGAGGGAAGTTATAGTGTAAATAGAAATTTTCTTCACCTTCATAAGATGGCATATCTATTTTGTTTGCATCTCTTGATGTACCTAAAGTAACTGTTGCTAGCGCTTGAGTTTCTCCACGTGTAAAGATAGAAGAACCATGTGTTGATGGTAAGTAATCTACCTCACACCAAATTGGTCTAATTTGATTTGTTTGACGACCATCTAAACGTAAACCTTCATTTAAGGTTAAGTCTCTAATGGCAGCTTTTTCAGCTTTACGGTAATAGTCAGAAACTAAGCCGCCGTAATCTGCTAATTCTTCTTCAGAAAAAGTAGCTTTAATATCTGCTTTTATTTCTTTAAATGCAGCAGTTCTTTCGTGTTTAGCTGATCCGGCTTTTGCTATAGCATATACTTTATCGTATGCCATGTCATGAACCTTCTTCTCTAAATCTGCATCTGTTCTTTCTCCTTCGTATTCACGAATGTCTTTCTTTCCAAATGCTTCAGCTAATCTTAACTGAGCTGCACATTGTACTTTAATAGCTTCATGAGCAAATTTAATTGCATCTGCCATTTCTTCTTCAGAAATCTCATCCATCTCACCCTCAACCATCATTACAGAGTCGGCAGAAGCTCCAATCATCATATCGATGTCAGACTCTGCTAATTGAGCTCTTGTTGGGTTGATGATAAATTCACCGTTTATACGACCAACTCTTGCTTCAGAGATAGCGCACTCAAATGGGAAATCTGATAATTGAATAGCTGCTGATGCTGCTAAACCAGCCATAGCGTCTGGCATAACGTTTTCATCATGAGACATTAACTGAATCATCACTTGCGTTTCTGCAGTGTAATCTTTTGGGAATAACGGACGTAAGACACGGTCTACTAAACGCATTGTTAATACTTCACCGTCACTTGGTCTTGCTTCTCTTTTGAAGAAACCACCTGGGTAACGTCCTGCAGCAGCAAATTTTTCTCTATAATCTACTGTTAATGGTAGAAAACCAAGATCTTTTTGTTCGTAGTTTGAAACAACGGTACATAACATCATACATTTTCCTGACTGAACAACAACAGAACCATGTGCTTGTTTTGCTAATTTTCCGGTTTCGATAGAAATTTCTCTTCCATCTCCTAGGTCAATGACCTCTTTAAAAACTTTTGGAATCATAATTTTTTAATTCTTAATTAAACATTGGTTGTTGTGTTGCTGTAGTAGTTGTACTCCAATGAAAAACTATAATAGTAGCTTCTTCGTTATGTATTTAAAACTAAATTAGTGGTTTAGCTTTAAAAGAAAAAGAGAGGCATAAAGCCTCTCTTTTTTGATTATTTTCTTAATCCTAATTCCTTAACAATTGCACGATATCTTAAGATATCTTTCTTTGTTAAGTAGTCAAGTAAACTTCTTCTTTTTCCTACCATCATAACTAATGAACGCTCAGTATTATAATCTTTACGATTCTTTTTTAAGTGTTCAGTTAAGTGGTTGATTCTTTCTGTGAATAAAGCGATTTGCCCTTCAGCAGAACCAGTGTTTTTTGCAGTTCCTCCGTGTTTTGCGAAAAGTTCTGCTTTAGCTTCTTTAGATAATAACATGCTAATATTTATTTAAATGATTGTTATGCAATTGATATGCCTTTCATATCAAGGCGCAAATATAAGATATATTTAGTAATTAACAATTATAATCATATTTAAAGTATGGTTGGTTTTCTTGTAAAAAAAACATCGAGATAAACCTTTACCTAAGAAAGCGTTTATCTCGATGTGTTACACTATGTGTGTGGTAAATAGATTCTTTAAAGAATTCTGAGTCAGCATATCAGATTGATCGTGTTGACTATTGTGAAGTTAATAAAAAACTAGTTAGTAGGAAATACCTAATTATTGGTATTTCCTACTAACTAGTTTTAGTGAGGTATTAAGCTCTTACTTCGTTGTTTTGAAGTAAGTCGATATATAAGTTAAGCTTGTCTTTTAACGCTTTTCTTGGAGTTATGAAGTCTAAAAAGCCATGTTCTAATACGAATTCTGCTTTTTGAAAACCATCAGGCAATTCTTTTCCTGTAGTATCTTTTACAATTCTTGGGCCTGCGAAAGCTATTAAAGCTCCTGGTTCAGAAATATTGATATCCCCTAACATAGCAAAAGAAGCTGTTGTTCCTCCTGTAGTTGGATCCGTACATAATGAAATGTATGGTATTTTAGCTTCTGCTAATTGAGCTAGTTTTGAAGAAGTCTTTGCTAATTGCATTAATGAAAGTGCTGCTTCCATCATACGTGCTCCACCAGATTTTGAAATAATCATGAATGGAATGTTGTTTTTTAAAGAATAATCAGCTGCTCGTGCTATTTTTTCCCCAACAACAGAACCCATTGAACCTCCAATGAAAGCGAAATCCATACAGGCGATAACAATATCTTTTCCTTTTGATTTTCCTACAGCTGTTCTAACTGCGTCTTTTAAGTTTGTTTTTCTCTTGGCGTCTTTTAAACGGTCAGAATACTTCTTTTTATCTTCAAATTTTAAAGGGTCTTTAGAAGTTAAATTTTCGTTTAATTCTTCATATTGATTGTCGTCAAAAAGAATTTCGAAATACTCATGACTTCCAACTCTCACGTGATATCCGTCTTCTGGACTAACATAAAAATTGTTTGCTAATTCCTCAGCGTCAACAATCTTACCTGTAGGGGACTTGTACCACAATCCTTTTGGAGTGTCTTTTTTTTCCTCTGTTGATGTGTGAATTCCCTTTTCTGTTCTTTTAAACCAACCCATAATTTCTGTTGCTAAGTAAAACTGTTAATAACAGTTTATAATGTGTTTATGTTATTTAAATCCTCAAAAGATTTTGTTAATCTAGCTATGAAAGTTTTTTCACCTTCTCTAAGCCATTTTCTAGGATCGTAATATTTTTTATTTGGTAATTCTTCTCCTTCGGGGTTACCTATTTGAGTCTTGATAAATTCTTGTTTGTCAAGAATGTAATCACGAACCCCTTCAGTAAATGCAAATTGCATATCAGTATCAAGATTCATTTTGATAACACCATAAGTAATAGATTCTCTAATTTCTTCAACTGTTGATCCTGATCCTCCATGAAATACAAAGTTTATAGGATTCGGCTCTGTGTTAAATTTTTCTTGAATATATTTCTGAGAGTTTTTTAATATTTTTGGAGTCAATACAACATTTCCTGGTTTGTAAACACCGTGTACATTTCCGAATGCTGCAGCTATAGTGAATTGGTCACTAACTTTCATTAGCTCTTCATATGCATAAGCTACTTCTTCAGGTTGAGTGTATAATTTAGAAACATCTACATCAGAGTTATCTACTCCGTCTTCTTCACCACCAGTAATTCCTAGTTCTATTTCTAAAGTCATCCCTATCTTACTCATACGAGCTAGATATTTTTTACAAATCTCAATATTTTCTTCTAAAGGCTCTTCAGATAAATCTATCATATGTGAGCTATATAATGACTTTCCAGTTTCAGCGAAATGTTTTTCACTTGCGTCTAATAAGCCGTCAATCCAAGGGAGTAATTTTTTTGCAGCGTGGTCTGTATGTAAAATTACAGGAACACCATATGCTTCTGCTAATAAATGAATGTGTTTTGCGCCTGAAACAGCGCCTAAAATACCAGAAAGGTCATTTTCGTTTGTTAGTCCTTTCCCAGCGTTAAATTGTGCGCCACCATTAGAATATTGAATGATTACGGGTGAATTTACTTTTGCAGCAGTTTCCATAACAGCATTAGCGCTATCAGACCCTACTACATTAACGGCAGGTAAAGCAAATCCTTTTTCTTTTGCATAAGCAAAAATTTCTTGGACTTCTTTTCCTGTAGCTACTCCTGGTTTTATATTGTAATTCATTTTAGTTATGTGTTTCTTGTAAAAAAATAGATTACAAATGTAGTAAAATTACCATGTTTAAAAAGGATAATTTATACCAAAGTTATATACTGCATTTTTGAAGTTGTAATTTTTCAACCATTTTCCGTTTTCAAGGTATGGTTCGTAGGTTTTAAAACCGATATCGAATCGTAAAATAAAAAAGCTGAAATCGTAACGAAATCCTAGCCCAGAACCTATTGCTAGTTCACTAAGGTCTTTAAAAGAGTCAAAGGTGTATTCTGGATCTTCTTCGTTGTCTAACACATTCCATATGTTACCGGCATCAATAAAAAAAGCACCTTTTAAATCACCGAAAAAAGTATAACGAAATTCTCCGTTTAAAGCAATTTTCATATTTGCTTCATTAAATTCATTTCTACCTCCACTAATTCCTGGCCCAAGACTATATGCATCCCAACCTCTGTTATCATTACTTCCTCCTCCAAAAAAACTTCTTGAAAATGGGATTGAGTTTGAATTTCCATATGGAATTGCGATTCCAAAAAAACTTCTAAAAGCAAAAGTGTTGTGGTTTGATAATCCCCAGTATTTTATATAATCTATTTCTGTTTTTGCGTATTGTGAATAGGCAACAGTAAATAGTTCATATCGATCTTCACTATTTTTTTTCAATCCCAATGCATTGGCTAGAGTGGAAATAGTATTTCCTGCTAACTCTAGTTTGATGCCTAATCTACTAAAATCATTGTCTATAATGCTTGAGCGCGTGTTTTTTACGTAGGAATAATTTGTTGTAAAAATTACATTGTCTTCAGTTAATCGTTGTCTTCGCTCTTCTATGTTTTTAATTTCTTGGGTTTGAGTAGCAGAAATTAGAGCGCCAACAGCTGGGGTTAGTGTATTATTTATGACATCATTTGTAAATTGTGTAGTTCCGGAAGGTGTAGAAAGGCTTTCCGTTGTGTATCCAGAGCCTATGGCAATTGAGTTCAGCTTGTCATAGGAGTTATTATATATTTCAAAGTACCTACCGGGATTTAGGTTGTTAACAAACTGCATATTGAATAAGTCAAAACGATTGGTAACTGTAGCGGATGAATACCAACTGTAATTTAGGATTCCTGTGAATGTAGTTTTGTCTAAACCAATATTTGTTTGTGTACTTGCTCCAAAACTAACTCGAGTAGTTGGTGACATTACTTTTGGAATTATTTTTGAAGTTTTTATGGGGAATAATATTCTTGGGAATGATAGTTTTAAGTCAGCTCCAAATTCACGTACATCAAAAAACTGATCCTCTCTATCTGCGGCATCTTTTGAAGCTCCAATGGTCCCTCTAAAAGCTAGTTCTAAATTCTCAGCTCCTTTAAAAACATTTCTTGCCAGTATTGAAGTGCTTAGCGAAAGCCCAATATTTTGGATGTCATTATGCAATGCGTCTAAATTGTATTCTAATTCAAATTTCTTAAGCGGGGTTAGTAGTATATTAGCAATCAAACTAGTTTTAGTAGAGTCTCTGTCGTCTATAATATATTTTATACTAGGGTATTTAAACGTTTTTAAATTGTTAAGCTGTGTTAATGTTAGTGTTTTGTCGTTATCCTTATAGATAGAATTTGGTTTGATGAAAATAGCATCAGAAAGAGCCTTAGGTTTAAAACGTAATTTATCAAAGCTGTAAAAATTGTGTCCATTGTATGTGGTAGAATCCGTGATTACTTTTTCTTTGTTTTTATAATTAAAATCAGTAAAAATGTTTACCTCACTGATTTTATATATTTTATATGGTTCTCTATAGGTGCTGTCTTGGTTTCTTACTTTTTTGTCGTCAATAAAGATGTCTATCCAATATGTTTTTTTGATGGAATCGTAATTTGCATCCATTTTGGAAATACTTTCTTTTTCAAAAGTATACAAACCTGAGTTTCGCATAATATTAGTAATACGTTCACGCTCATTAATTAAATATTGATCTCGGTATTGAATGTTTGTTCTTATGTAGGAGTTTTTTTTATGAAGATTATAAATAGAATCTACTATTCTAGAGTCTATTTGTTGACTAATGGAGTCAATAATGTAAGGGTCTCCCGTTTTAATAATATAGTTTACTTCTCCTTTTTTATTGTCGTTATAACTGATACTATAATCGGTTTGTATGTCATACCAGCCATTCTGATAAAGGTACTTTTTCAGGTTTTTGATGCTGGAATTTATTTTAGAAGAATCAATTAAAGAAGGAGCTTCACCTGATTTTTTAAGCCAGTTGTTAATACCTGCATAGGCTTTTTGTAGTTTTATGGTTTGTTTTTTTGATAGAAAATTATGTAAGTGTTGTTCTCTGTTAGGTTTTCGTTTTAACCAATTAGTGAAAGTAGAATCAGGGTTTTTATTTGCAATATTGTGTATTTGTAAACGTAATGGGTACCCAGCAAAAAGGCTATTAGGCTTTGGTTTAATTAAATTTTTGATAACGTCATCGGTATTGTTTGATTCGTTAAGAGTGATATTGTTTTTAGTAAGAAAATATTGGTCGTCCTCTAGGTTTTTTGTAACACTACAAGAAATTAAAATGGTAGTTATTACCAGAATAAATGATATTTTTGCTAAAAAGTGTTTCAATAGATAAAGTTGGAATTAAATTCAAAAATACATTATTTGAATGTTAAGCAAAAGCAGAATTACATTAATAACGAGTTTAAAGCAAAAAAAGTACCGTTTACAACATCAATTGTTTGTTGTTGAAGGTATAAAAACTATTAATGAGTTTTTAAATTCATCTTATGAGTTAGAGCATTTGTACGCTACTAGAGAATTTGAGGAAGTCGCCAAAGAAAAAAAAACAATGGTGTCTGAACTTGAATTAAAAAAAGTTAGTTTTTTAAAGAATACAAATTCAGCTTTAGCAGTATTTAAAATGAATTCTGCAAAAAAAATGGACGAATCAAAGCTCATAGTGGCTTTGGATAATGTTCGTGATCCGGGGAATTTGGGGACGATTATCAGATTGTGTGATTGGTTTGGGGTGACTGATTTAATTTGTAATTCAGAAACCGTAGATTGTCATAATCCTAAGGTTGTTCAAGCAACAATGGGGTCGTTAACACGAGTGAATGTAACCTATTTAAATTTAGAAAGGTATTTGTCTGATAAGGAAAATATTCCTGTGTATGGTACTTTTATGGAAGGTGAAAATTTGTATACTACGGAAACGAGTCTATCTTCGGGGATTCTTGTTTTAGGAAATGAGGCGAACGGGATTTCTGAAAGTATTGAGAAAGTAATTACTCAAAAAATCACAATACCTAAATTTGGAGCCGTACAACAAACGGAAAGTTTAAATGTAGCAATGGCAACATCTATTGTATTAAGTGAATTTAAAAGAAAAACTATTGTACAGTAATATTTATGAAGTAACCTCTGGTTTGCATTTTGCTAATATTTCCTGTCCATGGGCTATTGGAGTCTTTATCTCTCACTAATTCGTCACCATTCCCGAAAACACCTCTAATAGATGGGGTGAATTTAAAGTTGAGTAAATAAAAGTCAATTCCAAAACCTAGTTCCATAAAACTAGGATTACTTGTCATTCTAAATTTTCCAGCGGAGTTATCGTCTATACTTTTTTCATTACTCGATAAGTTTATAGCAGCAGAAGCTCCCGCTAATAAAAATGGTTTAAAGTTGTTTAAGCGTTTAGTGCTTACTTTTAAAAGTAATGGTAGGTATACATAGGTAGATTTTACGATACGTTCAGAATTTGATGTTTCTGTAAAATCATCAGTTAGTGTAGTGTATGAATCAGGGTAGGTTAAAGTACGTGTCGTGAAACTTAATCCCGGTTCAAAGCGTAGATCTAAATAATTGGTCATACGTAAATTACCAATTAAGCCGACGTTGAAGCCAGTAGATGTTCCTACAGTAATATCTTTATGGTTGTCAGTTTTGTATTGAAATTTAAAGTCTAAGTTATTAAAACCTAAATAGTATCCATAGGATAATACTTTATTGTCTATGTTTCCATTCCCGCCAGTTGCTCCGTTACGTATTTTTGACGTTGAAAATAATTGCGCATTCGCAGTGTAAGCGAACCCTATTAACAGAATGAATGTGACTAATTTCTTCATTGAATACTAATTTTACTTCTTGCTTGAAGTGTATATTGATGCTACCCCAAAAGTTTGTGGATGATCTTGAACATTTATAAACCCAACTTTTCTTAAAATATTGTTTAACTTTTCACCATAAGGGAAATTATGAGCCGATTCGGATAAATATCCGTATGCCTTTTTGTCCTTTGAAAATAGCTTTCCGATTAATGGAAGTAAAACATTAGAGTGAAATAAATACCCTTGTTTAAAAGGGAATTTGGTAGGGACAGAAGTTTCTAATATCACAAATTTTCCTTCTGGTTTTAATACACGTAATATTTCAGACAAGCCCGTTTCTAATGTTTCGAAATTACGCACACCAAAAGAAACTGTAATGGCATCAAAAGAATTATCCTTAAAAGGTAATTTTTCGGAGTCGCCAATAATCATCTCTATTCTGTCTGCAAGATTTTTTTTACTCACTTTCTCTCTTCCAACATTTAACATGCCTTCAGAAATGTCAAGCCCCACAATTTTTTTTGCATTTGTTTTTTCTGCAAACATGATTGCTAAATCACCAGTCCCAGTAGCGATGTCTAAAATACTGTTAGGTGAAATGCTATCAACAATATTAACCACTTTTTTTCTCCATTTTTGGTCAATTCCAAAAGAAATAACCCTGTTTAAACCATCATATTCTTGTGAAATGGTATCAAACATTTTGGTTACTTGCTCTTTTTTACCAAGATCAGAGTCTTTGTATGGTGTTATGTTTTTTGACATCGCGTGAAATTTGAGCGAAAATACAAAATCAACTACGGCAAAGCAAGAATAGATATGAGGAATAAGGGAAATCACATATAAAGGAAACTTTTGTGTAAAGCGAAAGTATAATATGTGGTGATTTTAGTTTTTCTTTTAAAATAAATTTATCTTTGTATTCTTGTTTATAAACTAAGCAGTTAAGGTGTAACTTAAGTTATACTATCCCAAGATAAAACAAAAACTGATGAGAATAATTATCGCTGGTGCAGGAGAAGTAGGTTTTCACTTAGCAAAATTACTTTCCTATGAAGCACAGGATATCACATTGATTGACTGTAATAGAGAGAATTTGTCGTATGCAGATAATCATTTAGATATTAGAGTGATAAAAGGAGATGCTACATCTATAGCTGTATTGAAAGATGCAAATGTAGCTACATCAGATTTGTTAATATCCGTTACTTCTTCAGAAACAACAAATATTACTGTATGTGTTTTAGCAAAGCAATTAGGTGTTAAGAAAACCATTGCAAGAATTTCAAACTCTGAATTTATTGAGCATAAAGAAGAAATGCAATTTGCTAAATTAGGGATTGATGAACTTATTTCTCCAGAATCATTAGCAGCAGCTGAAATTGAATCTTTATTAAATGAATCTGCTTTTAATGAGCGTTTCGAGTTTGAAGGTGGAGTGTTAACTATGCTTGGTTTAAATTTGTCAAGAAACGCTTCCTTTGTTGGTAAATCGGTAAAAGAAGCCGCAAAATTATTGCCTGAAATTCATTTTGTACCTATAGCTATTCAGCGCCATGGGACTCAATATACTGTTATTCCTAGAGGAGATACAATCTTTAAAGAGAATGATCAAGTTTATTTTGTTACTTCTTCAGGAGGGGTAGATGAGCTTTATCGTCTTTCTGGAAAAGTAAAAGAATCTATTAGAGATGTTATGATTCTTGGGGGAAGTAGTATTGGGCAAAAAACTACTAAAAACTTACGTGATCATAAGTTTAATGTAAAGCTAATTGAAAAGAATAAAGATAAGGCTTTTGATTTAGCTGATGAGCTTCCTGGTGCTTTGATTATTAATGCTGATGGAAGAAATGTAGAGCTGTTAGAAGAGGAAAGTATTGATGAAATGGATGCTTTTGTTGCTGTAACGGGAAATTCTGAAACAAACATCATGTCTTGCTTAATGGCGAAATCAAAAGGGGTTAAAAAAACAGTAGCTTTAGTTGAAAATATTGATTATTTTCAATTGTCTCAATCTATTGGGGTTGATACTTTGGTAAATAAAAAATTGATTGCAGCTAATACAATTTTCCGATACATACGTAAGGGGGATGTTGTAGCGGTAACACAATTAAATAATTTAAATGCAGAATTGTTAGAGTTCGTCGTTAAAGAAAATACCAAAATCTGTAATAAGTATATAAAAGATATTAATTTCCCTAGATCGGCAATTATCGGTGGAGTAATTCGGGATGAAAAAGGATTGATTGCGTTAGGGGATTTTAAAATTCAAGCAAATGATAAAGTTGTGGTTTGTTGTTTGCCTAGGGCGATATCAAAAGTCGAAAACTTATTTTTATAACATTATAAAGTTCTTGTGAAAAAACTGAACACTAAAATAATCGTTCATATAATGGGGCTGTTAATGTTATTTAACGGTGGGTTTATGTTGATTGCAGCTCTAGTGAGTTATTTGTATGAAGATGGGGTAACGCTTGATATTTCTTTAGCAGGACTTGTAACATCTGCAATTGGAGGGTTGTTGATGTATGTGACTAAGAATCATAAGAAAGACCTTAAAAAAAGAGAAGGCTATATAGTAGTTACTTTCGGTTGGTTGTTAATTACTTTTTCAGGAACACTGCCGTACTTATTTACTCAATCGATCCCAGATTTTACAAATGCTTTTTTTGAAACCATGTCTGGTTATACAACTACTGGCGCGTCTATTTTGAGTGATATTGAAATCATTCCAAAAGGAGTGTTGTTTTGGAGGAGTATGACCCACTGGATAGGTGGTATGGGGATAATAGTCCTTGCGGTAGCAATTTTGCCTTTGCTAGGAATTGGTGGAATGCAGTTATTTGCGGCAGAAGCTCCAGGGCCAAGTGCTGATAAATTGCATCCAAGAATTACGGACACAGCAAAACGATTATGGCTTATTTATGTAGGGTATACCATTGCTGAAACGATACTTTTGAAATTGGCAGGAATGAATCTTTTTGATGCGTTGAATCATTCTTTAGCAACACTTTCAACTGGTGGTTTTTCTACTAAAAATGCTAGTGTGGCATATTGGAATGATAGCCCTATGATTCAGTACATTATAATTGTTTTTATGTTTTTAGCAGGGACAAATTTTGTTTTGAGTTATTTTGCTTTTAAAGGAAAAGTGCAAAAAGTAATTAAGGACGAAGAATTTAAGTTCTATAGTGTATTTATGATTCTATTTGCAATCATGTGTGCTTTTGTAGTTTATTATCAGGCAAATGTGCCTGTTTCGGAGTATCATGTACAGGTGTTAGGTGAGTGCGAAAGTGCGTTTCGACACTCATTGTTTCAGGTGGTTTCAGTGGTTACGACTACTGGTTTTGTTACAGCTGATTTTACTAGTTGGACTCCTTTTTTATCTGTTTTCTTTTTTGGGTTAATGTTTATCGGTGGGTCTGCAGGTTCTACATCTGGAGGTGTAAAAGTTGTTCGTCATTTGGTTATGATTAAAAATGGTTTGTTAGAATTTAAACGAACATTACATCCGCATGCTATTATTCCTGTGCGATATAACTCAAAAGCGATATCAAAAGAAATTGTATTTAATGTTCTAGCTTTTTTTATATTGTTCATGCTCTTGTTTATCGTTGGAGCGTTAGGTTTAGGGATGTTAGGGTTGGATTTTGAAACAGCAATTGGAGGATCGGTGTCTAGTTTAGGTAATGTTGGTCCTGCATTTGGATTGTTAAATCCTTTAGCGAATTATGGTCATTTACCAGACTTGGCTAAATGGTGGTGTGCTTTTTTGATGTTATTAGGAAGGTTGGAGTTGTTTACTGTATTAATCGTTTTCACCCCATTTTTTTGGAGGAATAGGTAGTAAATATATCTAATGGTAGTAATTGAAAAAATCTTTCTGAGCAATTTATTTTAAACAATAATCAATGAAATTTAAATATATAATATCATTTTTATTCCTTTTGCTTGTGATAAAAGTTAAAGGTCAAAGTGGCTATAATTCTAATGATTATACGGTTTCTAATTCAGACTTAATGTTGTCTAGTTGTGAAAAAGATTCATTAGCAAATGCTTTGGTTATTTATGAATTTGGTAAAAGCCATATTGCTGACAGTAAGTTTGATTTGATTTTTGAATTTAAGCAAAAACTAAAAATTTTAAATAGAGGGGGCTTTGATAAGGCCAATATTGCTATATATTTATATAATAATGGTAACAATAAAGAAACTATTAATAGTATAAGTGCTACAACATATAATATTGAAAATGGTAAAAAAACTAGCGTAAAACTAGAAAAGAATCAGATTTTTAAAGAAAAGTATAATGACCATTATACATTAGTTAAATTCTCAATGCCAAATGTAAAAGTAGGTTCGGTTATAACGTATAGTTATAAAATTAAGTCGCCTTTTATATATAAATATAAGTCTTGGAGGTTTCAAAGTGATATTCCCAAGCTGTATAGTGAGTATCAAACAAGTATTCCTGCTATTTACGAGTATAGTATTAAGCTTGTAGGGGAGTTGAAATTAGATAAGAACGAACAAGAAATTAAGAGGTATTGTGTGCATGGAGGAAATGGTACTAGTGCTGATTGTACAGAGAGTATTTATGTAATGGAAAATATCCCAGCATTTATTGATGAAAGTTTTATGACCACACGAGATAATTATCTTTCTCGAATTGAATATGAATTAAAGGTAGTTGAGGGTTTTGATGGTGTAACTAATAATATTACCAAAACATGGAGTGCAATAGATAAAGAGCTTAGGCTTGATCCAAGTGTAGGAAGGCAAATGAAGAAAACGGGGATTGTTAAAGGGCTTTTAAGTAATGATATCATATTAGAAAATGATGAATTAATAAAGTCAAAATCTATTTTCGAATTTGTACAGAAAAATTATATTTGGAATGAAAAGTGTAATGTTTTTAAAGATGTATCGGTTAAAGATTTGGTAAAAACTAAATCAGGCAATTTCTCTGAAATTAATTTGTTGTTATATAATTTACTAAATGAACAAGGTGTAAATGTTACTCCTGTGCTTCTTTCGACAAGAGGTAATGGTTTGCCAACTAAAATATATCCAGTAATTTCAGATTTTAATTACGTAGTAATTCAAGCAATAATAAACGGAGAAAAGTATTTTCTTGATGCAACAAATAAACATTTAGGTTTTGGTCAAATTCCTTTTAAATGCTTAAATCAGTATGGGCGTTTGTTGGATTTTAAAAAAGGAAGTGAATGGGTGTCTATTCAGTCAAAAAAGGCGTCAAGTAAGCGATATGATGTTGATTTAAACTTGACAGATAGTTTAGTGGTTCATGGTGCGGTAAAATATACAACAACAGGGTATCATGCTTTGCCGATTAAGGAGAGCTATTACAGTAACTCAGGAGAGCATTTAAAAGCATGCCAAGAGAAATATTCTGAATTGGAAATATTAAACTACAAAGTTAGTGGTAAGCAAGAAGATGACTTTGTGTTTGAAGAGTTTTTTGATGTTAAGTTAGTAACAGAAGAGGTTGGGTCGGATGTATATTTTAACCCATTCTTGTTTAGTTTTTTTGAAACAAACCCTTTTAAATTACAAGAAAGAACTTATCCTATAGATTTCGGATATAAAGATGTGTATCTATATTCTTTAAAAGTAAATGTAAGTGAAGTGTTTGAAATAGTTGAAGTGCCAAAAGATGTGTCGTATAAACTCCCCAATAATAAAGGTAGTGTTGTGTTAAAATATCAGGTAAGTAACAATGTTATACGTGTGTATTTTAAATTTGATTTTAAGGAGGCTATATATGATTCTTCTTATTATGGTTATCTTAAGGAATATATGAATAGTGTAATTGATATCCAGAAAAACACATTAATTGTTCTAAGAAAGAAAGAAGTTTAATTTTTAACCCATTTGTGATGGAACGATGGTCTTCTTAGCTTATCTTAAATTTCTAATCCCTTCATAAACTACAATACTTACTGCATTTGCAAGGTTTATACTTCTTATGTTGTCACTAAAAAGCGGAATGTTGTATAGTTTTTCTGTAAATTTTTCTGTGATACTTTTTGGTAAGCCTTTTGATTCTTTTCCGAATACTAAAAACAATTCATCTTTAAAATCAATATCGTAGTACTCTTTGGTTCCATGGCTCGATAAAAAAGCCATTTCTTTGTCTTTATGTGTTTCTAAAAACTCATCTATACTTTCATAAGTGAATAGGTTAATGTGTTTCCAATAGTCTAATCCGGCACGTTTTAGTCTACTATCACTTAGTTCAAATCCAAATGGTTTTACTAAGTGTAAATTTGACCCAGAAGCTAAACTTAAGCGGCCAATATTCCCAGTATTTGTGTGTATTTCAGGTTCGACTAAAACGATGTTATATGCCATGTTGTTGGTTTTTAAAATAAAAAAACCTCACAGATTATATGCTATGAGGTTTAGTGGTTTTAATAGAAAATTAAATTAGTTCAATGCTTTTTTAATACGTGCCATTGCTTCTCTTAGTTGTTCTTCACTTGCGGCGTAAGATATTCTAATACAGTTAGGAGCTCCGAAAGCATCACCTGTTACAGTTGCTACATGAGCTTCTTCTAATAAATATAAAGCAAAATCTGATGCGTTGTCAATTTTTGTATCGTTTAATGTTTTTCCGAAAAAAGCTGATACATCAGGGAAAAGATAAAAAGCTCCGCTTGGAGTATTCGTTTTTACACCTTCAATTTCATTCAGTAAGCTAATAACAATATCACGTCTTGATTTAAACTCATCAACCATGTATTGTATTTTACTCACAGGTGCATCAAGAGCTGCAATTGTAGCTCTTTGAGCGATACAATTGGTTCCGGATGTAATTTGTCCTTGCATTTTAGTGCAGGCCTTAGCAATCCATTCAGGAGCTCCTATATATCCAACTCTCCATCCGGTCATAGCAAAGGCTTTAGCTACACCGTTTACAGTAATGGTACGATCGTATAAACCAGGAATTCTAGCGAAACTAAAATTCTCACCTTCATAATTGATGTGTTCGTATATTTCGTCAGAAAGAATAAAGATATTTGGGTGTTTCTTTAGTACTTCAGCTAATGCTAAATATTCTTTTTCTGTATATTTTGATCCACTTGGATTATTAGGTGAATTAAAAAATATTAATTTAGTTTTTGGTGTTATTGCGGCTTCTAATTGTTCTGGTGTAATTTTAAAATCAGTGTCAATTGAAGAAGGAATCTCTTTGTAAGTTGCTTCAGCTAAAGTTGCGATTGCAGAATAACTAACCCAGTAAGGTGCAGGAAGTAAAACTTCATCACCTGGGTTTAGCAATACCATTGCAATGTTTGCGATAGATTGTTTTGCTCCGGTAGAAACTACTATTTGACTTGGAGTGTAATCTAGTTTGTTATCTCTTTTGAATTTTCTGCAAATAGCTTCTCTTAACTCTTCGTATCCATTTACAGGTGTATAATTGTTATAGTTCTCGTTAACAGCTTGTATAGCGGCCTCTTTAATAAAGTCAGGGGTATTAAAGTCTGGCTCACCTAAACTAAGTCCGATAATGTCTTTTCCTTCGCTTCTTAATTCTCGTGTTTTAGCGGCCATTGCTAAAGTCTGAGATATTGGTAAGCTGTTAATTCTGTCTGAAAGTTGTTTCATAAGTATTGTTTGGTAGAAAGTAAAAAGGGTAAAGAATTTTCTTTACCCTAATTTTATTGGTTTATGCTGTAATTGGTTTTTTACCTAAATAGTTTAATTGATTGTAGTGTTCAATGATTGCTCTACCCATAGTTTTGTATTCATTGTAAGGTAAGCTAAACTCATGTGCGGTTTCCTTAACTATTTTTGCTATTTTCTTATAGTGAATATGGCTAATATTCGAATATAAATGATGTTCTACTTGATTGTTTAATCCGCCAGTGTAAAATCTAACTAACCAATTTTTAGGAGCAAAATTAGAAGTAGTGAATAACTGGTGTATAGCCCAAGTGTTTTTCATGTTTCCGTTTTCATCTGGTGCTGGAGTTTCAGTATTAGGCATTACGTGAGCTAATTGAAAAACGACACTTAGTATAATACCTGCGGTATAATGCATTATGACAAATCCGATTAAGACTTCCCACCATGCGAAACCTAAAAATAAAGGTAAAACTACCCATAATGAATAGTACACAATTTTACTGATAATTAATTTTGTCCATTGAGTAGTTGCGCTAGGCGCTTTACCGTAAGATAGTTTTCTTTTTAAGTATTTATATGTCTGAATGAAATCAGTAGTGATAGCCCAGTTAAGTGTTAATAAACCGTATAGTGCAAAAGAATAATATTTTTGATATTGATGAATTTTAAGCCATTTAGAATGTGGTGAAAAACGAATAATTCTCCCAGCATCAATATCTTCATCATGTCCTTGTATGTTCGTATAGGTATGGTGTAAAACATTATGTTGTATTTGCCAATTGTATACGTTTCCAGCCAAAATGTATATACTACTACCCATTAGTTTATTAACCCATTTTTTGCTAGAAAATGCTTCGTGATTAGCATCATGCATTACGTTCATTCCGACTCCAGCCATTCCGACACCAATTATAACTGCAAAAAGCAATTGTAACCATGTAGGGAGTTCTAGGGTTAGGATTAATACCATTGGAGCAAGAAATAGAGTGAACATTACTATAGTTTTTATGTATAGTTTCCAGTTACCTGTTTTCTTAATTTCGTTTTCTTTAAAGTAAGAGTTAACTCTCTTGTTCAGAGTTTTAAAAAACTTTGCTGAATCAACTCTTGAAAATTTTATTGTAGGATTCATTTTGTTGAAATTGAGGTTTATTATTAATGCAAATTTATCAATATTATTGTTTAATTGCTTGTTTAAGACTAAGAAATACTAAAATTATTAACTAATTTTGCAGTCAAATAGTATTTTAGATGAAAGAAATAATTAAATATTTTCCTGATTTGACGAAAAATCAATTAGATCAGTTTGCTCAGTTGGAAGATTTATATATAGATTGGAATAGTAAAATCAATGTGATTTCTAGGAAAGATATTGATGAATTATATGTAAGACACGTACAGCATTCGTTAGGGATAGCAAAAGTTGTGCAGTTTAAAGAAGGTGCGTCTATACTTGATGTTGGTACTGGTGGAGGTTTCCCTGGTATTCCGTTAGCTATCTTATTTCCTGACGTGCAATTTCATTTAATTGATATTATTGCGAAGAAATTAAAAGTGGTACAAGGAGTAGTTGATGCTTTAGGGTTGACTAATGTAAAAGTGGAGCAAACTCGTGCGCATTTGGTTGATGATAAATACGATTTTGTTGTAAGTAGAGCTGTAACTAATATGACCGATTTTGTTGGTTGGGTTAGGAAAAAGATTAAAAAAGAACAAAACCATGACGTTAGAAACGGTATCTTTTATTTAAAAGGTGGTGACTTAACGGAGGAGTTGTCGCTGTTTCAGTCCGTACAGCTTACGGATCTTACGGATTTCTTTGAAGAAGATTTTTTCGAAACCAAAAAGGTAGTTTATTTACCGATTAAATATAAACCATAATTAAAAAAGCCCTATCAATATTGATAGGGCTTTTTTTATGTGTTAATGTCAGTTGTTAAAACGACATTGCTAAATTTACTGTTAATCCTGTATTTTGAGGTACTTGTCTACAAACTCCTCCAACACAAACTAATCCAGCTCTTTGTCTACCGTAATTTACGGCTGCTCTGATTGCTCCTCTTTTGTAGCTGGTTGAGTAGCTTCCTCCAAAATTGTAATAATGAATTTGTTCTTCATCAACTTCATGGCCATAATTCCACATATCAGCTGCGTATATTCCTAGTTTTTTGGTAAGATTGAATTCAAAAGTTCCAGCTGCCCAATTTCCTTTTTCAATGTCATCACTCCACATGTGTTGTCCTTCTAGTCTTACAGAACGACCTTTATTTAGTTTGTATGTAGCTTCAGTAATAACAATGTTAGAAGTTATATACTCTTGCTCAGATCCAGCAAATGAAGCGGCAGGACTTCCGTGAGCTAATCCTTTGTCAGTGGCAACATTTACGTAAGTAAAAATTCCTTTTAATTTTGGAGAGAGTTTTTTTCTAACTTCAAAATTAAAGTCTCTAAATAATTTGGTTCCAAACTTTAAAAATTCTGCTTCGTACTTTACATCATCTGCAGAAGTTATTGCTGCTTCTGGCATTTTAGCATCTAATAGTGCCCAGTATGATAAATTTGCGTTAATTTTAGTTCCGTATTTACCTCCTAAAGCAGAGCCTTTTTTGAATTTGTAAAACACATCAAATTGACCACCGATTTCACCAGACTGACCTAAATTGTTTGTGATGTTTAAGAATGGCTGAGAGCTATATACGTAAACATTTGTCAATGAATAATCATGCTGTTTAGTTAAAGAAGGAATATAGTTCATGCTTGACAAGTTAAACAAGTTACTTCCTGGCTTGTTGTATTTTCTTTCAGAGAAAAAAGCCATATTTTCAATTCTTCTAAAAGTTCCTGAGACACCTAATCCTTTTTTTGTGTATCCAGCAGTAAATAATAAGGCGTTTCCTTCAAAGTATTTTCCGTCAACTACCTGTCCTCCAATACCACCAATGGCATTAGCTGGGTAATATACTACATCTTCTCCTCTAACACTATACTCAGTGTTTATATATATGTTACCAAAATCGATGTCTAATCTTCCAGAAAAACTATTGATTAATTCAGGAAAACCATCTGGAACTTCACTTGTAGGTGTTGGTAGTTCATAGTCTTCTTGTTTTCCTACGTAACTTAATCCTAAAGAAAATGAGTTTAATTTGTCTAACTTGAAAACAGAAGCGATATCAAGTTCTGTGTCAAACCCAAAAACTTGTGATTTAGTTACTTCTTGTTTAGGGAATTCATCTAAACCAATTCGTTGTTGTCCCCATAGCGCAGTTATTCTAAGTGCTTCGATTGGGCTGTACTTTATTCTACCACCTCTTAAAGCGTTGTTGGTTCCTAATTGTCTTTCTTCGTATGATCTTAAAAGTAGTCCGCTTCCAAATTGTTCGTAGAAATAACCTGCTGTTACGTCTAATCTTAATTTATTATTTCTATATCTAGCGTAGTATTGGGCTATGTTGGTGTCGTCATAAGTTGAAGAGTAATTTAAAAGAGACATTGGCGCATAGCTTTCAACTTGCATACCAACTGTAAAGTTTTTTAAAAAATTATAGTCAATATTTAAATAAGTATTGGCTCTTAAATGTTCTTCTCCAAGTGCATCTTTACCACTTTCCTTAAAGTCACCTAGAGCTTTATCGTCGTTATACCATTGAATATTACTTTCAAAACTACCGCTTAAGTTGTCGGTAAATTTATTAAGGACCGTTTTTTCTTTTACTTTAGTTGAGTCTTTTTCTTCTTGAGAAAACCCAACTAATGAGCATGTGATTGCAAGTGAGGTTAAAATGATTTTTTTCATGTAACTATTTTTTGAAAATTTAGAAATATCACAAAAGAGAAGGATTAATAAATATCTTAATCCTTCTCTTTTTGTAATGCAATAAATGCTTTTTTATTTAGTGTGTTTTTTGATTTCTTCAAATAAATCATCTTCAGCACCTGGTGTGTATCCTGAATGACGGTAAACAATTTTATTGTCCTTTACGATTAAGGTAACAGGAACTGTAGAAACTCCAAGCGCTCTTTTTAAATCATGATTGGTATCTAATAACACATCATATTCCCAGCCTTTACCATTTACTAATGGCTTAACACGTTTTACTGTTCTAGAATCATCTACAGAAACTGCATAAAGTTTAATATTTGTTTCATCTTGCCAATCTTCATATACATCACTGATGGCATCTAGTTCATTTTTACAAGGAACACACCAAGTAGCCCATAAAGCGATAACTATAGGTCCGTCTTTTGATAATTCGCTAGTATTGATGGTTTTACCATTCATTGTCTTTAGGGTCAAAGCTGGTAGTGAATTCTGTGCGTTTAGGGAGAATAATCCTAAAGTAAATACAATTAGTAGTGCAATTTTTTTCATGGTTTAAAAATTATTTGAGGGTTAAATTCATACAATGATATTGCATAAAATGTAATTATGCAAAAAAACAACGATTAAATAAAGTTTTTGTTGGATAAAGCGTCATTTGCAAAAAAAAGTATATATTAGCAACTGATTTTTAATTTATTAACCCAAATTTTATACCAAAATTTATGAAAGCAAAAACAATTTTTAAGTATTTCGCATTATTTATCGCTGTAGGAATTATGTCCTGTAGTTCTGATGATGATAGTGGAAATGGAAACGGAAGTGGTGGAACAGCTACTGCAACATCAATTGTGTTGAATGCTAGTACTGCAACCGCTAACAACGTTACAACCTTGTTTGAAGGGGAATCAGTAACCTTTACTACAACGGATGATTTAGGAAACAATGTAACAGGTGATGTCGTGGTTACTGTAAATGGAACAGTTGTAACTGCAAATCCATATACTTTTACAACTGCTGGAACTTATGTTGTAGTTGTTACTTATGGAGACCTTACTACAACAACAACTGTTACCGTTAGTGAAGTTCCTGTACCTACATCAATTAGTTTAACGGCTAATGTATACTCATGTAATATGGGTGAAGCTGTAACATTTACTGTTACAGATGATTTAGGAAATAATGTAACTGGATTATCTGCATTAACTATTGCAGGAAATGCAATTGCGAACCCTTATACTTTTACAGATGCTGGAGTTATTGCTGTAACAGCTGAGTTTTCTGGTTTAACTACTAGTGAAAATATTACGGTTATAGCGCCTTCTACAATAGTGTTGACTTCTGACTTAGCTTCTTGCTGGGTTGATGAATCTGCAACTTTTACTGTAGTAGATAATTTTGGAAATGATGTGACTGCTCTTGCTGATGTAACAGTTGGTGGAGTGGCAATAACTGCTAACCCTCATGTGTTTACTGCTGCTGGTAGTTTTGATGTTGTTGCTACTTATTATGGACTTACTTCTAATACAGCAGTTGTTATTGCTGTTCAGTCAACTCATACTACTAAGGTAATGGTTGAAGATTATACTGGAACTTGGTGTGGATATTGCCCAAGATTGGCGTATAAGATTGATCAATTAGCAATAAATAATGCAAATGTGATTCCTGTAGCTATACATGATGATACTCCTTTTGGATTTTCTGAAGTAAATACTATGATGAATGCGTTTGGAATTTCTGGTTATCCTACTGGAAAAATTAATAGAACTACAACTTGGAATGAAACAGATAGTCAAGTGTTAAATGAATTGAATGATAATAAGCCTTGTGGATTAGCAATAGATTCTTCTATTTCAGGTGCTACTTTATCTGTAACGGCTAAAGTTCATTATGATATTGATGCAGGTGAAGAGCATAAATTAGTAGTTTATGTATTAGAAGATGGATTACATTATGACCAAGTTAATTATATGAATAACGAGGCTGGTAGTCCTTGGAATGGTGCAGGAAACCCAATTCCAAACTTTGAGCATGATAATGTTGCTAGAACTGTGTTGACTAATGTTTTAGGAGATGTTATCCCAGCTGGTGAAACAGTATTAGGAAGTACTTATACTAAAGATTTTACATATACTATCCCTGCTGCTTACGCAGCTGCTAACTTAGAGCTTGTTGCTTGTGTAGTTGATGCTTCTGGGACTGTTGTAAATGTACAATTAGTAGATGCTGGATCTAATCAAGCTTTTGACTAATAAAACATATTAATAAATTAAAAAGCCACTTCATAATGAAGTGGCTTTTTTTGTTTGTTTTATAGGGGTTTCGTGTTAAGATAAATTGATATGAAAACAACTTATGGAGAAAACAGAATACAATCTATAAGTGGATATATGAGTTTATAGGATTATAAGTAGAAGCCCTATTCAGGTCTGGTTGTAAAATATAATGTTTTAGATTGGAGTGTTCGATTTAATTCAAGTATCAAAATTATGCTAAACGTCTTAATAAAAAAATAAAACCTATAGAGCTTGAAAAGGGGATGAAGAACTGTCAAATACGGTGATAGATGTTTCTAGTAGGTGTTTTGGTGCCTTGGTTAAAAAAAACAGCGTAAAAATTAACTCTTACGTTGTTATTGGTTGTAAGTGTAGTAAAAAGTATTCTGAATTAATCTTGGTGCATCTGTATTAGGCTTAAGATCACATGAGGGGGTAGAAATTCTTCCTGAGGTAGCAGTTCCATTAAATAGGTATTACTCTATAATAAAAAAAGCCCTGTCAATACTGATAGGGCTTTCTTGTTATAATATATAACTCTGATTACTCTCCTAAGAAAGGGTATCTGTAATCTACTGGAGTTACAAATGTTTCCTTAATTAAACGAGGTGAAACCCAACGTAATAAGTTTTGAGCAGATCCTGCTTTGTCATTTGTTCCAGAAGCTCTTGCTCCTCCAAATGGTTGTTGTCCAACAACAGCTCCTGAAGGCTTGTCGTTAATATAGAAGTTACCTGCACTGTTTTGTAATGCTTTGTTTGCTTCTTCTAAAGCATATCTGCATTCAGAGAAAACAGCACCGGTTAAAGCGTATTCTGAAGTTGAGTCGACTAATTCTAATGTTTTAGACCAGTCTTTATCTTCGTATACATAAATAGTGACTACAGGTCCGAATAATTCAGTTCCCATAGTAGAATAGTTAGGGTTTGTAGTTACAATAACTGTAGGTTCAATAAAGTATCCTTTAGATTTATCGTAGTTTCCACCAGCAACTATTTCTGCATCGCTATCTTTTTTAGCTTGATCAATAAATGAGGCTAATTTGTCAAATGAGCCTTCGTGGATTACAGCAGTAATAAAGTTGCTTAAATCGGCTGGAGATCCCATTTTAAATGAAGCAACGTCAGTTTTTACAAAATCAATTACTTCTGTAGCGATAGATTTTGGCAAGTAAATTCTTGAAGCTGCAGAACATTTTTGTCCTTGGTATTCAAAAGCACCTCTTGAAATAGCTGTAGCTACTTGTTTAGCATTTGAAGTTGGGTGAGCGATAATAAAATCTTTTCCTCCAGTTTCTCCAACTATTTTTGGGTATGTTTTGTAATTGTGGATATTTTCTCCAATTTTCTTCCAAATTTCTTTGAATACATATGTAGAACCTGTAAAGTGAATTCCTGAAAAATCAGGGCTAGCCAATACAGTGTCAGTAATCATAACTGGGTCACCATAAACAACGTTGATAACTCCATCAGGCACACCAGCTTCTTTAAATATATCAACAATTACTTTTGCTGAAAATATTTGATGATCACTTGGTTTCCATACAACAGTATTACCCATTAAGGCAGCACTTGCAGGTAAGTTAGCAGCAATTGCGGTAAAGTTAAACGGAGTAATTGCGTATATGAATCCTTCTAAAGGTCTGTATTCAACTCTATTCCAAACACCGTTTGAAGAAGCAGGTTGGTCTTTGTAAATATCAGACATGAATTTTACGTTAAAACGTAAAAAGTCAATTAATTCACAAGCAGCGTCAATCTCAGCCTGAAAAACATTTTTAGACTGTGCAATCATCGTTGAAGCATTTATCTTTGCTCTATATGGTCCTGCGATTAAATCAGCAGCACGTAAAAATATAGCAGCTCTTTGTTCCCATGGCATTTGTGCCCATTGAACTCTTGCTTCTAAAGCACTAGAAATAGCTTTGTCAATATGCTTTTTTTCAGCTAAATGATATGTTCCAACTACGTGTTGGTGATCATGTGGTAAAGTCATGTTTCTGGTGTTACCAGTTTTTACTTCTTCCTTACCAATATATAGTGGTACATCTACTGATCCGTTGTAATAAGAATCATATTGTTTAGTAACCGCTTCTCTTTCTGGAGTTCCAGGGGCATACGATTTTACTGGTTCGTTTACCGGGCTAGGAACATTAAAAAAACCTTTTGACATAATATTTAAGTTCTAAAATTTGTATAATTTCTAAGACGTCAAAAATACTAAAAAATTACAAGAATAAGTTAATGGATAGTATTGTAGTTAATATTGTTGCTTATAATGTGAGATATGTATTAGGATTCAAGAGTGTATTGTTGATATTTAATACTGGTAATTATGTTCTTGTTCTGGTTTTTGGTAAGCTTTTGATTGTTGGGTTCGCTGGTGTTTTTTTTGTAAGTTGCAAAGAGATGTTCAGACTATCAAATTTATATGTGTACAGTAAGTTTTATTTATAGAGGTAATAAAGATTTTATGCTCATTTCTAATAGAGATGAAGCGGTTAATAGAAAAACGATTCCGCCTAAAGAATATGTGGATAATGAGATTTCTTTGGTTTACCCGAAAGATGCCGTTGCAGGTGGAACTTGGATTGGTGCAAGTTCTAAAAACAGATTGCTTTGCCTGTTAAATGGTGCTTTTGTAAAGCATGACAGAAAATCAAGTTATAAAAAAAGCAGAGGGATTATTGTAAAGGAATTACTAGAAGTGAATGATGTATTTACTGAAATTGAACAATATGATTTTAATGAGATAGAGCCTTTTACTTTGCTAATAGTTGATTGGAATTCCGATTTAAAATTAATTGAATTAATTTGGGATGGAACTGAAGCTCAAATTACTGATTTGCCGCTAGAGCCTAAAATTTGGAGTTCGTCTACCTTGTATAATTCAGAGATGAAAACATTCCGAAAGCAATGGTTTAAGGAGTACTTGAGTCAAAATGGTTCTTCTAGTGAAGAGTTATTGTATTTTCATGAACACTATGGTGTTGGAGATCCAATGTTAGATTTAAAAATTGATAGAGGCTTATTAAAAACAGTAAGTATTACAATGTTTGAAAAAACACAAGAGGATATGAATTTCGTTTATAAAGATTTACTGCAGCAAAAAACAGAAACACTAATGTTTAATTCAATACTTGTCTCTGATGGGAAATAATACAGGAATTATCTTAGTGCTGGCTTATCCAGAAACTATTGTTATGGTTTCTGAAGAATGGTTTTCTCCTTATTTAAAATATTTAGGAGTAGGAAAAAAAGATTATTTGAGAGCTGGTCACGCTGCTTTGGTTTTAATTGATAAAAAGAAGGGTGATTTAGAATATCATGATTTTGGAAGGTATATTACCAATGAGCCAAATGGAAGGGTTCGTGGAGAGAAATATGATAGGGAGTTAAAGTTTCCGATTAAGGCTACTATTGTAAATAATAGAGTTCAGAATTTAAATGAGATATTAGAATTTTTGTCAGTCAACCCTAAATTAACTCATGGAGATGGTAAATTGGTAGCTTCTGTTTGTGATCAAATAGATTATGAGCAAGCAAAAAATCATATCCAAAAAATGCAACGTCAAGGTGCAATACGGTACGCGGCTTTTAAGAAAAAAGCAAGTAATTGTGCTCGTTTTGTGACAACTACATTAATTGCTTCGGTTACAAATGAACGGGTAAAGAAGAAGCTTTTGTCCTCACAAAATTTTACGCCGAGTACTGTTGGTAATGTGGTGTTAGCAGATACAAACAATCAAGTGTATGATGTTAGGGACGGTGTGATTTCAAAGTTTGAGTCTACAAAATTTAAAGAAAATAAAAAATATTTATTTGATCGTTTACCTGAGCACCAGGTAAGTTTTATCGGTACACTTACATCTAAATCAGTTGATGGAGTGCACGTAAATGCCCAGTGGTTGCCGGGGATAGCAGCTGGCGCTTGGTATGAATTTACGTTAGATATTCGGTTAAATGATAATGAGTTTCGGTTCAGGCGTATCTCCCCAAACGGAAATGTAGATATTGATGCGGTTTTTACTACTAAAAACGAATTTACCTTAGAAAATGATTTTAAAGTAATTCATAACTCTAACTGTTTCTATTGTACAGTGGAGCAGGATGGTAAGATAATGCAACTAGGGTATTTGAGGGATTTTTGATGTGCATTAAGTTGTTTCCATGTTTTGTTAGAGTTTTCTAGCGAATCTACTATCGTAAAAAGCGCACAGGATAATTAATTAACTGTGCGCTTTTTGAATAGTAGTTAGTTTGTTCTGGTAGTTTTTTAAACTAATTTCCCCGATATTTTATGAGTTTCATTAAATAACTATCTTGTGTAGTGAGTTTTTATAAGTGTTTGTGTAAAACAAAAAATAAGAACCAATTTGTAAGAAGTAATTAAGTAAAATACCAAAAAAAACAGACTTTTTTTATTTTATTACATTCTTTAGTCTGGGCTAATCCAATCTACTAATGTTGATGCTCCGGCACTTGCGCCAACTGCACCTCCTATTCCGGCGCCGATCGCTCCTATTACGGTAGGGGACGCTGCTAGCGCTCCTCCTGCTGCTCCTGCAACATCTGCAACAGCTACTGCTAGCCATTTCCACCATTTTCTTTTCCCTAAAGTTGGACTGTTGTTTAAGTATTGCTGATATTGATTGTACCAAAAAAATGAGGAATACCTAGCTATAGATGTTGTTTGAAGTATAATACTTTTTTCGTCCTTGGAAAGTGTTAAGTTTTCTAAGATGTTATTCTCATAGTTGATAATTTTTGCTTTAAGGTCTTTGTAGTTTAATGTTTCATCGTCTGATGAGCTTATTAAAAGGTTAAATAAAATAGAAAGCTGTTCTTTTGTGTTTGCGCTATGAGCCGAGTTTTTAATCACACTTCCGTAGTCAAATTCTGAGTCAGAAATAATTGCTTTTACTTCTGTATTGTTTAGTATAGGAGTTTCGCTTTCATTAAAATTATAATCTGAATAAAAGGTACTTCTAGCATAGTTTATGTATTCGTCCATATTATTTAAATTACTTCTGTTGTTTAGGACGGTTGTTAGTATTTTGTTGTGAATAACACCTGATTCGTCAAAAGGATTTTTGTTATTCGAAGGTTCTGAAGTCGAGATTTTGTGGGTTTTATTTTCTTTTATAGTTTTTTCAGTTGTGTTTTTGTTAGGATTAGATTCAATATTAATGTCGTCTTGTGAGCATGACATTAAACTAGAGGTAATTACTAATAGTGTTAAAATACTTAACTTGAATTTTATCATTGTTTATTTATTAAATGTTAATTAAATGTCAAAAAAGGGCGCCATATTTTGATTGTACAAAGCAAGACAAAACAATGCAAACTTGCAAATTTGTAGTTGTGTACAAAGCATTAAAGCTGTTGTTAACTTTCCGGAAAAAGAGGTTGCTAAGTGGGTAAGGTTGTTATGTGAAACAATAAAAAACAATGTAAGCACCTTTTTTTTAGCACGTTAGTGTGTTTTTGTTTTTTGATTTCTTAGGGGGTGTTTTATAGGTGATTGTTTGTAAGTATGTTGAGTTTTCAATATTTTGGGTGTTTTAGTTATAGGTTGTTTTTCTATTTTTAAATTATTATTCATTTTGTTTTGCAGCTAATTTCTTATGATTGAAAAATAGATTTATTGGAAAATATTATGGATCTATTGGTTGTTTTGTGATAATTACTTTACTGTATAAGGTTACTGTGACTTTGAGTATAAAACGAAACTGCAAATCTTGAAGAATTAAATTTCTTTGTGAAATTGCTGAGTTTGTCGAGGAAGGAGTGCGGTTTTAATGTTGTTCAAATTTCACTTATTGTATAATTAGAGCAAAATAGAATGGTGTTGCTACGGTACTAGGGGATTAATTAAGTGCAAAAGGAGCACTTAGCTTAAATGTAGGGATGGCTACTTTAAATGTTTTTGAAGAGTTGAAGCTAATCATGTTGTAAAATCCTTTCATAGAGCCGTAAGGTGACGCTAATAGGCACCCTGAGCCATAACTGTGTTTTTCTCCAGGTTTTAAAACGGGCTTCTTTCCAATAACTCCTTCACCGTCAATTATTTCGGTGTTATTTAGAGAGTCGTATATTTCCCAGTGCCTAGAAGTAAGTTGGACAGATTCAGAACTTTGGTTTTCGATAGTAACAATATATCCAAAGGCAAAGTGCATTTTATAGTTTTTATAAAATGTTCCTTCAAAATTTGTTTGCACTGAAATTTTTATTCCTCGTGTGATTTGTTCGACCATAGTCTAGGGGGATTATGGTGTAAAAATAAGCTTTTTTTTTAACTTAGTAAGTAGGTGGTGTTTTTAGCTAGTAATTATAATGATTAGTTGCTAATATTTATTGAGCTTGCTCTACTGATTCCGATAACTTTATCATATCTGTCTCCAGTGTTTTTGTAGTAAACAAGTACGGTGTATTCGTTTTCGGTTTGATAGAAGTTTCCGTCGATTAATGAGTGGTCTACGTCGTTGTCGGTGTGCGTAATGAATTTGTAATTCACAAATCCTTGCTTAATAAGGGAAGTGTTTTCGTAAATCCCTTTTTTTAGGTTAAATTTTAGTTCAGAAGATTCATCAAGTGTATAGTTGTTAAAGTTTCCAATTACGTAAATTTTTCTTTCTCCTAGGTCTTCATAATTCTCAAGTGAAAAATGCATTTTTACGTAATCAGCTTCTGTGCTGTTGTTTTCGGTGTTTAGGTTTCTAACTATGTAGCCGCCATTAATGTCAGGATTGTAGGTGTATGGTTCGTGTCTTCTTGAGTTATTAGTGTATAGTTTGTTGTGATAAAGGTCGTTTAGTTCAAAATTTCTAATGCTTATGTTTCCTCCTCGGATGTTTTTATTGTCAAAATAAAAATATTCATTTCCAGCCCAAAATGAAGCTTCTTGATCGTAACGATACATCAAGGTGTTTCCGATAGTGTACTGGGGTTTTAGGTTGGTTATGCAATTATTGATGTTGTTATTTTTGAAAATAAGTGTTTTGATTGATTTCTTTGGGTTGATAAAAAAATCATTTCTAGGTTTGATTGAGAATTGGACTATTTGCTTTTCATTGACGAAAGCCAGGTTTCTAGAGCGTTTTATTTCAGTTTTAACAGAGGATTGGTTTCTGTAAACGATGAACTTTTTGGAGAACAGAAGTGATTCATTGTCATCGTATATTTCTAAAAAGTAATTTCCTGTTTTAATGATTCTCACATCTTCATTGGGTATTTGTAGCTTGTAATGTGAAAAGGTTTGTAAAGTGTTGTAAGAGTTTTCGTAATCTTGAATATGTTGGTCATCCATTCCTCGTAAGAATTCGCTTTTGTTTAATTGCGATTTTGACCAGTCAAAGTTGTGGTGCGATATTTTGTAGTAGTAATCGGCTTCATCGCCATTAAGGTCATCGAATGAAAAAGTCAAAGTTTTTCCTAATTCAATTAGTGGGACTTGTCTTTCGGAGGTAAGCTCTTGTAAAATAATGGTTTTGATGTGTTGGGGAGGGGGGACTTCATTGATTGTTTGTGAGAAACCAAGTTGAAGACTTGTTATAAGTGTAATTATTGTGATGAATTGCATTTAAAAATATGTTTGGGTGTAAATATAATCAATTTTCATACCACAGCTTTATCTATGAAAAATATTTATTTAGAAACAGTATAAATAAATAAAATTGCCTTAACACAATTTTAAGAGTCGGCTATTAAATTGTAAATTTGGCTCGAATTTTTTAGAAAAATCTACTCAATTATGTCCAAAGACATTCGTATACGAAAAGGGTTTGACATTAAACTTGTTGGAGCTGCCGAAAAAGACACGGTGCAAGCTATAGCAAGTAATGTTCACGCAATTCAACTTTCAGATTTTCATGGAATAATCCCAAAAATGCTTAAAAGAGTTGGTGATAAAGTACAAGCTGGTGAAGCTGTGTTTTATAACAAAGCTAATGAGGCTATGAAATTTGCTGCTCCAGTTAGCGGTGAAATTTCAGAGATTGTTCGTGGAGACAGAAGAAGAATTTTAACCATCAAAATCAGCGCAGATAAAGAACAACAATATGCTAGTGCATCTAGTGTGAATGTTGATACTGCAAATGCTGAAACTATCAAAAATCATTTATTAGCAACAGGTTGTTGGCCATTTATCAGTCAACGTCCGTATGCTATAATTGCAAATCCGGAAGTTGCTCCTAAAGCTATTTTTGTTTCTGCTTATGCAAGTGCTCCTTTAGCCGCTGACTACGATTACGTATTAGCTGGTAAAGAAGCTGAATTGCAAGCTGCAGTAACTGCTTTAGGGAAATTAACTGAAGGTGCAGTACATGTTTCTGTAGGGAAGAGTTCAAATTCTCCTTTGTCAGGGTTAAACGGTATTACATTGCATAAAGTATCTGGGCCACATCCTTCTGGAAATGTTGGTACACAGATTAATAAAATTGATCCTGTTAATAAAGGTGAAGTAGTTTGGACAGTAACTCCACAAGATTTAGTAATCATTGGTGAGTTGTTGTTAACTGGTAAGTTTAATGCTGAACGTACCATTGCTTTAGTAGGTTCTTCAGTTAAGAAACCTAAGTATTACAAAACTAAAATAGGATCGGAAGTTGCTGCATTTGTATATGCTTCTGGAGTACATACTGAAAACATTCGTGTAATTGGTGGAGATGTATTAACTGGAGCGAAAGTAAATCCTGACGGTTATTTAGGGTATTACAACAATATAGTTACAGTAATTCCAGAAGGAGATGATTATGATTTTATGGGTTGGAATAAGCCTGTATTTAATAAAGTGTCTACTTCTAGAGCAATGACTTTTTCTTGGATGATGCCAAATAAAAAGTTTGACTTAAATACAAATACTAACGGAGAGCACAGAGCATTTGTTATAACTGGTTCTTACGAAGAAGTTTTTCCTTTAGATATGTATCCAATGCAGTTATTAAAAGCTTGTATGGTTAAGGATTTAGATGAAATGGAAGCTTTAGGTATGTATGAAGTTGCACCAGAAGATTTTGCTTTGACAGAATTTGTTTGTGTATCAAAACAGCCACATCAAGAAATTATTAGAGAAGGGTTAGACTTAATGTATAAAGAAATAGGATAACGCTATGAGCTTAAAAAGTAATTTACATAACTTAAAAGAAAAGTATAAAGGAACCAAGATGGCTCCTGCTTTTAACGCGTTACATACGTTTGTGTATTTGCCAAATGAGGTTACTCATTCAGGAAGTCATATTCGTGTAGCGGACGATTTAAAACGTACAATGAATACAGTAATCATGGCTTTAGTACCATGTTTAATATTCGGTATGTTTAATGCTGGTTACCAACATTATTTAGCTGCTGGAGATATCCAAGCGGCTTCTGCTGGTTTTCTAAGTCCTGAATTCTGGACTATGGATAACTTCTTGTTAGGTGCTGGGAAAATTTTACCATTAGTATTAGTTTCTTATATCGTTGGTCTTGGAGTAGAATTTATTTTTGCTATCATTAAAGGTCACGAAGTAGAAGAAGGATACTTAGTGTCTGGTATGTTAATTCCATTAATTGTTCCTATTGATATTCCGTTATGGATGTTAGGAGTAGCAGTTGTATTTGGAGTTGTTATTGGTAAAGAAGTTTTTGGAGGAACAGGGATGAATATATTGAATCCTGCATTAACGGTAAGAGCATTCTTATTCTTCGCATATCCAACTTGGATGACTGGGGATAAAGTATGGGTTGAAGGAGCTGTAGAAGCTACTGGAACTCCTGATGCTTTTTCTGGAGAAACAATATTAGGGTCTTTAGCACAAGCAAAAGAAGTTAGTTATTCCGTAATGGATCAATTCATAGGATTTATTCCTGGGTCTGTTGGTGAAACATCTACATTATTAATTTTATTAGCAGGATTATTCTTAATCTTTACTAAAATTGGTTCTTGGAGAATTATGTTGTCTGCAGTAGTTGGTTCTTTAATCATGGGATTAATTTTTAACCAAGTAGCACCTTCTATGGAAGGGACTAAATTCTTCGCATTAATGGATATGCCTTACTGGCAACATTTATTAGTTGGAGGATTGGCATTTGGTATTGTGTTTATGGCTACGGATCCTGTATCGGCAGCACAAACAAATAAAGGAAAATGGATTTATGGTTTCTTGATTGGTTTTATGTCGGTTATGATTCGTGTATTCAATCCAGCCTTCCCAGAAGGAGTGATGTTAGCTATTTTATTAATGAATGTTTTCGCTCCAACAATTGACCATTATGTGGTTCAAGGAAATGTAAAGAAGCGATTAAAACGTGTAAAAACAGCATAAGTTATGGCTATAGATACAAGTAAAAATTCGTACACTATTATCTTTTCAATCGTGATGGTAATTGTAGTAGGGTCTTTATTAGCAGGTATTTCTTCGGTATTAAGTCCGGATATCAAGGCTAATAAGAAGATAGAAAAAATGCAAAACATTTTGTTTGCAATGGGAGTAACAAGTTCAGAAGATAAAAATGAATTTGCCGATAAAACGCAAGCAGAAGAGTTGTTTAAGCAATATGTAGGTGCAGAGCAATACATCGTTAAAGGTGCTATTGCAACTAAAACTGAAGGTGCTTTTAAATTAGAAGTAAAGAAAGAACAAGATAAAGTAAAGGCTGACGCTTCTTACATACAACAATTACCTTTATTTATTGGAAAGAAAGACGGAAAAACATTTTACGTAGTACCAATGAGAGGTAATGGTTTGTGGGATGCTATTTGGGCTTACGTAGCTTTAGATGAAAACTTAGTGGTTCAAGGTGCTTACTTTGATCATAAAGGAGAAACTCCTGGTTTAGGAGCCAACATCAAAGAAGCTTACTTTAGAGATGACTTTAAAGGAGAGCATATTTTTGACGTAGCTGGAAACTACCAAGGGATTACGGTTAAAAAAGGAAATTTAGACCCTAAAAATGATCGTAAAACTGATAATGCAGTAGATGCTATGGCAGGTGCTACAATTACTGGTGATGGTGTTACAGCAATGATTAAAAAAGGTCTTGCTTTATACTTACCGTATTTTGAAACTTTAAAAACAGCTAAATAATTATGGGACTTTCAAAAAAACACAAAGGACTGTTATTAGATCCTTTAGCAGATAACAACCCTATTACTATTCAGGTTTTAGGTATTTGTTCAGCCTTAGCAATTACAGCACAGTTAAAGCCATCTATTATCATGGCAGTTTCAGTATTGTTTGTATTAGGTATAGGAAACGTAGTAATCTCTTTAATGAGAAACATCATTCCTTCAAAAATTAGAATTATTGTTCAGTTAATTATTGTTGCAACTTTAGTAATTATAGTAGATCAAGTACTGAAGGCTTATGCTTATGAATTAAGTAAAACACTATCAGTATTTATTGGTTTGATTATTACAAACTGTATTATCATGGGGCGTTTTGAAGCTTTTGCTTTAGCAAACAAACCTTGGCCAGCTTTTTTAGATGGTATTGGTAATGCTGCTGGTTATGGGTTGTTGTTAATTGTAGTAGCTTTCTTTAGGGAGTTATTAGGAGCAGGAACTTTATTCGGTTTTAAAGTATTAGGAGATCCTATTGAAAAAACAGGATTGTATGCTTATGGATATGAAAATAACGGTTTTATGGTATTAGCGCCAATGGCATTAATAGTTGTAGGAATCATTATTTGGGTACAACGTAGTAAAAATCCAGCTTTAGTAGAAGGTCACTAGGCAATTTAGTAATTTTTATGTCACGCTAAGCTTGTCGAAGCGGTTATAAAAACTAAAAACTTATAAAACATGGAATATTTAGAATTATTATTTAAATCGATATTTACCCAAAACATGGTATTTACATATTTCTTAGGAATGTGTTCGTACTTAGCGGTATCTAAAAAAGTATCTACTGCAGTTGGTTTAGGAGCAGCGGTAATATTTGTATTGGCAATTACAATGCCTTTAAACTGGTTGTTAGATCAGTATTTGTTAAAAGACGGAGCTTTAGCTTGGTTAGGAGAAGAGTATACTTCTTATGATTTAAGTTTCTTAACGTTTATCTTATTTATTGCTACTATTGCAACAATGGTACAATTAGTTGAGATTATTGTAGAGAAATTTTCACCTGCATTATATAATTCTTTGGGTATATTTTTACCACTTATCGCAGTAAACTGTGCTATTTTAGGAGGATCATTATTTATGCAGCAAAAAGAATTGCCTTCTATTGGTCATGCTACTATTTATGGAGTAGGGTCAGGAATAGGTTGGTTCTTAGCAATTTTAGCAATTGCAGCAATTCGTGAAAAAATACGTTATTCAAACGTGCCACCTGCCTTAAGAGGTTTAGGGATTACATTTATCATAACAGGTCTTATGGCTATTGGTTTCAATAGTTTTGGAGGAATGTTAACTGGTGATGATGGTAAAGCGAAAAAACAAGAAAAAACAGCAGTTGTTGAAGTTGAAAAAACAGAAGCAGTAGCGGTTAGTACAAACACAAAATCTGTAAACTAATTATGATATATTTAGCATCAACAGGAGGGGCAATAGCTATTACAGTAATAGCATTGTTTATTTTGGTATTGTCGTTGGTTTTAATATTAATCTTTGCAAAAGATAAATTATTACCATCAGGAAACGTTACTATTACTATTAACGGAGAAAAGGAAATAGAAGTAGCGTCAGGTGAGACCTTGTTAGCTACATTAGGAGCACAAAAAATATTTTTACCATCAGCTTGTGGTGGAGGTGGAACTTGTATACAGTGTGAGTGTCACGTTCATGATGGTGGTGGTGAAGCAATAGCAACTGAAATTCCTCACTTTACTCGTAAGGAATTAAAAGCTGGTGCACGTTTATCTTGTCAGGTAAAAGTAAAGCAGGACATGAATATTTCTATTCCAGAAGAAGTTTTTGGAATTAAGAAATGGGAAGCAACTGTAGTTTCAAACTATAATGTAGCTACTTTTATTAAAGAATTCGTAGTGGAAATCCCAGAAGATATGGGGTATAAAGCTGGTGGATATATTCAAATTGAAATTCCAGAATGTACAGTTAATTTCAAGGATATGGATGTTTCTGCACATCCTCAAGATCATCCTGGTGAACCAGATAAGTTTAAAGCTGATTGGGAGAAGTTTGGTTTATGGCCATTAGTTATGAAAAATAACGAATTGGTTGAGCGTGCTTACTCTATGGCTTCTTATCCTGCTGAGGGTAGAAAAATTATGCTTAATGTACGTGTAGCAACACCTCCTTTTGACCGTGAAAAAGGCGGATGGATGGATGTAAATCCAGGTGTAGCATCGTCTTATATTTTCAATCTAAAAGAAGGTGATAAGTGTACTATTTCAGGACCTTATGGTGAGTTCTTTATCAATGAATCTGATGCAGAAATGCTTTATGTAGGTGGTGGAGCAGGTATGGCGCCAATGCGTTCTCACTTGTATCACTTATTCAGAACATTAAAGACTGGAAGAAAAGTTACTTATTGGTATGGGGGACGTTCAAAAGCTGAATTATTCTACATACATTACTTTAGAGATTTAGAAAAAGATTTTCCAAATTTCAAATTCTTTATAGCATTATCTGATCCAACTGAAGCAGATAACTGGAAGATTAAAAAAGATGTTGATGATGAAAATGGTGATGGTTTTACTGGATTCATTCATCAAGTTGTAATAGATGAGTATTTATCTAAACACGAATCTCCAGAAGATTTAGAATTATACTTCTGTGGACCACCATTAATGAACAATGCTGTTCAGAAAATGGGTGAAGACTTTGGTCTAGATGATGAGAATATCCGTTTCGATGATTTCGGAGGATAGTCAATACTCACTTTAATAATAAGAAAACCGATGCAGAAATGTATCGGTTTTTTTTTTTTTGTTAATAAATACCTATGTCTATAAATCAAACAAGTTAGTTCGTCGTTTTTTTTTGCTTTTAATCGAAGAAAGGTTATATTCGAAATCTCAAATTAATTTTAAAACCCAAAAAAATGAAAAAAACTACTTTAAAAGTAGCTATTGCCTGCATGGCTTTAGCTGGAACTTTTGTTATGAATGCTCAACAAAAACAATTTACTGCCGCTACAGTAAATGATTTTTCACAGAAAACCTTTGAAATTACTGAAACGACTAAGCAGTCAATTAAAAACACAGGATTTGCTAGATGTTTGTCTGTAGAGAATGAAGCGATTCTTCAGGCAAATAACCCTAATAGGCTATCATCTCAAGAGTTTGAAAATTGGTTAGCTCCTCAGGTAGCAAAAATTAAAGCTGCTATTGTAGCTGGTAAAGCACCTCAAGCAGTATATACTATACCTGTTGTTGTGCATATCGTACATAATGGGGATGCAGTTAATACTCCAGGTAACTTAAACGGAGAGAATATTTCTGATGCTCAAGCATTATCTCAAATTAATGTAATGAACCAAGATTATAGGAGAATGGTTGGTTCGCCTGGAGGAGCAAATTCTACAGGAGCAGCAGTAGATGTGGAAATTAATTTTTGTATGGCGCAAACTGATCCAAGCGGAAATTTAACTAATGGTGTTGTAAGACATAATATTACGCCATATAGTAATGATGTAGCCGATGGTGCAGGAGGAGTAGATTGGGAAACTAGAGCAGATGTTGAAGCGATGAAAGCAGCTACTCAATGGGATCCTACATTGTATTTAAATATGTGGACATTCAGACCTGGTGGATTACCGTTGAGCCAAGGTGGATTTAGTGGGCTTTTAGGTTATGCACAATTCCCGGATAATACTCCTAATTTAGGTGGTTTGAATCCTACAGGTGGTGCTGCTGCTACTGACGGTGTTACAGCTGGTTTTGATGCTTTTGGTACTATTGCTGAGGATGATGGTTCTTTTTTAATGAATGGGACGTATAATTTAGGTAGAACGATGACTCATGAGGTTGGACATTGGTTAGGTTTGCGTCATATATGGGGAGATGGTAACGCATATGATCCTACTGGAGTAAATGGTACTGTTCAAGGAAGTTGCCCAGTAGATGATTTTTGTAATGATACTCCTAACGCAAGAGCTGCTAATTATTCTTGTGTTTCTAATAATAATTGTGGGGCTGGAGCTGAGCAGGTTGAAAATTACATGGATTATACGAATGATGCTTGTATGGATACGTTTACGGCAGATCAAAAAATACGTATGCAAGCTGTTATGGCTCAATCACCACGAAGAGCTTCTTTAACATTGTCTACAAGATGTCAAGCTCCTACGCCTTTAGTTGGTTATAGTACAGTTGCACAGACTGTAGCTGAGGGTACTGATTGTGGGTATACTGATGTTACGGTAATACTAAAAATAGGAAAAGCTCCTTCTGCAGCTGCAACTGCAACAGTTACTACTTCAGGAACAGCTAATGCTGACGATTTCCAATTTTTAGGAGGGAACACGGTAACATTTCCTACATTGTCTACTGCTGATAAAACTGTTACTATTAGGGTAGCAAACGATAGTTTTATAGAGGGTGATGAAACTTTAATTTTAAATATTAATGTTAATAATGGTGGAGGAGATGCTGTAGTTACTCCTGAAACTACAATGCAACAAATAATTACAATTACTGATAATGATACGGTCTCTAATGCATCTACTATTACGGTATTGCATGATAATGATATGGAAACGAACACTGGTTTAGGTATAATAGATGGAGATGGAGATGGAAATAATTGGTCACCAGTTACTGGGGCATTTAGTGGTTTAGCTGGAAGATGGTTTGGTTCGGTTATTAACGAAGCAATATTTGGTAATGCAGCTACAAATTATAATCCTAATAATTATTTAATATTACCATCTGTAACTATTCCTGATGGGACTAGTAATGTAGAATTTAAATTTGAAATTGGAACAAATGCAGCTACTGGAGATAATTATACAGTATATTTTGCTCCAAACTCTAATACTGAAGCAGAAATTTTAGCAGGAACTGTGCTTGAAAGTAGAACTTCAATAGGTGGGGCTACTGAAACAAGAACAGTTAATAACACATCTTTAAATAATGTTACAGGTTCTTTTGTTGTGAGACATCATAATAAAGTTGGTAACACAATATTAATGTTTGATACTGTAACTATTACAGCTACTAGTGTGACTGGTGTTCAAACAGTTTTAAATTCAGGGACTCCGGATGAAAATGCGTTAAGTGTTTCAGGGACTATTTATACTGCAAATTCTGCAGACGGTAATGTAATGGCTAATATAACAAACACTAGTGGTGTTAATTACGGGTGTGTGAATACTTCAGTATCTAGAGCAACGGGTACTTCGGTAGTTTATCAAGTAGCTGGTGCAGCTAATTATGTAATGGGAAAAACATTTACAATTACTCCAAGTACAATTCAAGCAGGTGGAATTGCTACTTTAAAATTTTATTTTACAGAAGCTGAAATTATTGAATGGGAAACAACAACAGGAAATAATAGAAGTACATTGGCGATTATTAAAAATAATGGGTCGTCAGAAACTGTAGTTGCTACTATAGGAGCTTTTGGTAGTGATGTTACATTATCTGGTGATTTTACTTCAGGAATTAACGGGACCTACTATTTTGGAAAAATGGAATCTGTTTTAGGAGTTACTGAAAACCAATTTAAAGTGTTCAGTGTGTATCCAAATCCTTCAAATGGGTTATTTAATTTAACTATAAGTACTTCTGGAGAAACAAAAGTTAAGTTGTTTGATATCAGAGGTAGAAATGTATATTCTGAATTGAATACTAATAATTCAGATGCATTTAATACTACATTAGATTTTAGTTCGTTAGCACCAGGAGTATATATGTTAGATATAGAAAATGGTTCTAAGAGAGCTGTTAAAAAGTTAGTGATTCAATAAGATTATTGAGTTAAACATTTTGAAATATATAAAAGCCGATGCAACATGTGTCGGCTTTTATTGTTTGTACATATCTTTATTTCAGTTATTTATGTTTTTTTAAATGATTGAAAATCCGTAAATTGTATGTCTGTATTTAACAATTAAATCGTGCAAGAGTTATAAAAACCAGATAAAAACCAATAAAACAAGCGTTTTACCGCTGTTTTGTTACGTTTAATCTAATAAGTTAATGTTGAGACAGCATTGTTAACATTTGTTATTATATTCATGCGTTCAATTTTATTAACAAACCCATATATCATGAAAAAAATTACATTGAAAAATTTATTACCTTTTCTGTGTTTGTTTGCAACAGTTTCGTTTGCTCAAAACACATGGAAGCAATCTTCGCTTTCTCAAAAGCAAAAAGAGGTTTTCAAAACAAGAAACATTCCTAATGAGGCAAAAGTATTTTCTTTAAACATGAATACTTTAAAAAGCCAATTAAGTCTAGCACCACAAAGTGGTGAGTACGCTGGAAAATCAAATACAATTGTATCGCTTCCTAATTCAAATGGTGATTTAATGCGTTATAGAATTGAAGAAGCTTCAGTTTTTGCGCCTGAATTACAAGCAAAATACCCTGAAATAAGATCGTATGCTGGTTACGGTATAGATGATAAAACGGCGTACTTGAGGTTTACCGTTTCTCCATATAATGGTGTTAATGGTATTGTATTAACTGGTGATAGAAGTCAGTCAATAGTTATTGAAGCAGTTCCTGGAGATACCTCTAAAGCAGCTATTTTCAAAAGATCTGATAGAAGAAATGCTGGAGAATCTTTCGAATGTACTACTACAGATGAAGTGTCAATAGACATGAATAAAGTCTTGAATACTGAAAAAGCTGCAGATGATAACGTTTTAAGAACATTCAGGTTAGCAATGTCAGTTTCTGCTGAATACTCTGCCTTTCATGGAGGAACATTAGGTTCAGTAAATGCGGCTATAGCAACTACAGTTGCAAGACAAAATTCAGTTTATGAAATAGACTTCGCGGTTAGATTAGTACTTATTGGTACAAATGATAATGTTATTTATTTTACACCAGGAACTCCTTATAGTTCAACAACTGATACTGATTATAATGCAGATTTACAGTCTACATTAACTTCTGTGATTGGAGAAGCAAACTATGATGTAGGTCACTTAATGGCTGCTATTGGAAATAATGGTAATGCAGGATGTATTGGGTGTATTTGTGTTGACGGATCAAAAGGAAGTGGTTATACAACAAGTACTTCGCCTATAGGAGATAATTTTGATATTGATTTTGTTGCCCATGAATTAGGGCATCAATTTGGTGGAGAGCATACATTTAATCATACTGGAGGTCATAGTGCAGTTTCTCAAATGGAACCAGGTTCAGGTTCTACAATAATGGGATATGCTGGAATTACAGGAGCTACAGATGTACAAGCACATTCAGATCCTTATTTTCACGCAGTTACTATAGATCAAGTTACTACACATGCAAAATCTAGAACATGTGATGTAGAAACAGCTACAGGAAACAATCAACCAGTAATTCCTGCAAATGCAGATATTACATTACCAATTGGTACTGCATTCAGGTTAGATGCTATTACAGCTACTGATGCAGATGGTGATACCTTAACATATTGTTGGGAACAATATGATGAAAACAATGGTGCTGACCCATATCCAGACCCAACTTCAACTAATAGTAATAGACCACTTTTTAGATCGTATAGCCCTACAACTTCTACAACTAGAACATTCCCTTTATTAGCAGATTTGGTTGCTAATGGAGTTAATGGAAATACTTTTGAAAAAGTTCCTACAGTTGCTAGAACAGGAGATTTTAGATTAACAGTTCGTGATAATAGAGCTGGTGGAGCAGGAAATGGTTTTGATGACATGGTAGTAACTTGGGATGCTTCTAGAGGACCTTTAGAGGTAACTTCACAAGCTGCAGGAGTAATGTTAAATCAAGGGGCTTCTGAAAATATTACTTGGAATGTGAATAGCACAAACTTAATGGCAGGAGCTGCTAATGTAGATATTTTATTGTCAATCGATGGAGGGGTTACTTATCCTACTCTATTAGCTTCTAATGTTGCTAATGATGGTAGTGAAATGATTACTGTGCCAAATACTCCTGCGCCACATTGTAGAATTATGGTTCAGCCAACTGGTGCACCGTTCTTTGCAATTAATACAATGGATTTCCCGATTGATTATATTATAACAACAAATTGTAACCAATTTGCTTCAGGGCCTGTAGGAGATGCAATACCTGATGGTTTAGCAGCTAATACTCCTGGAGCAGCTGTTCAAAATGTAATTAATGTAACAGGAGAAACAGGTAACATTACTGATGTTTCTGATTTAAAATTCAACGTAGATGTATCGCATACATATATTCAGGATTTAGTTATACAAGTAACTGCTCCTGATGGTACTACATTCAATACTTTATGGAATAGAGAGTGCGGTGCCGCTGCATTTGATAGTCTTGATGTTGTATTTGAAGAAGGCGCTGCAGCAATAGTGTGTGCAAGCCCAACAACTGGTACTTATGCACCATCTGCATCGTTGGCTAGTTTTGTTGGACAAGCTAAAAATGGTAACTGGACTATAGCTATGGCCGACTTTTGGAATGCGGATACAGGTACATTTAATGATTGGTATGTTGAAATTTGTACAACTACTGAAGTTTTAGGGGTAGAAGAGCAGAATGGTAATTTTGCTAACTTTGCAATGTTTCCAAACCCAGGAAACGGTCATGTAACAGTTAACTTAAGTTCAAATAAGGAAGTACAGATGTTGTTATTTGACGCTAGAGGTAGAAAGGTGTATTCAGAAATACATAGTAATAATTCTGATACTTTTAGTAAGGAGATAGATTTTAGTGCTATGTCTTCAGGGGTTTATTTATTAAACGTATCTAGTGGAGATCAAACTGCAACTAAGAAATTAGTGATTCAATAATGAAATAGTGTAAGAAACTATTTATTATTATAGTATTTAAAGCTGACACAGTAATGTGTCAGCTTTTTTTGTTGTTAATAAATATATTATTTCCTGAAAAATTGTTTATAGTTGTATAGAGAGTTGTAGCTAATAATTTGTTAGAGAACTATGTTTTGGGTATAGTTTAAGGAAGAGCCTTTTTCTCTTTTAAATAACTTACCTTTGCCCAAAATAGTTTCTAATGATTACTTTTAAAGAGTTAAATTTATCCAATCAATTACAATATGCAATTGACGATTTAGGGTTTGAACATCCAACACCTATACAGGCAGAAGCATTTAATGTGGTGCGTTCAGGTAAGGATATTGTAGGGATAGCGCAAACAGGTACAGGGAAAACCTTTGCTTATATGATGCCTATTCTACGAGATTTAAAATTTTCAAAACAAGTAACTCCAAGAGTGTTGGTTTTAGTGCCTACACGTGAATTAGTTATACAGGTAGTAGAGGAAATTGAAAAGATTTCTAAATATATTAATGTGAGAGTATTAGGAGTGTACGGTGGTACAAACATGAATACTCAAAAAATGGCAGTTTCGCAAGGAACTGATATTATTGTAGCTACTCCAGGTAGATTATACGATTTAGCTATTAGTAAAGCATTAAATTTAAAGGCAGTTCAGAAATTGGTTATTGATGAAGTAGATGTAATGCTTGATTTAGGATTCCGTTTTCAGTTATTAAACATATTTGATGTATTGCCTCCAAAAAGGCAAAACATTATGTTTTCTGCTACAATGACGGATGATGTTGATGCGCTAATTACTGATTTTTTCCGATCACCTGAAAAAATCTCTATAGCAGTTAGTGGTACCCCCTTGGATAATATTGAACAGCAATGTTATGATGTTCCTAATTTTTATACAAAAGTAAATTTGCTAGCACATATTATAAAGGACACACAAACGTATAGTAAAGTATTAGTTTTTGTATCTAATAAAAAGAGTGCTGATAGATTATTTGAGGCTATTCAAGAAATGTTTGGTGCAGATGTCTGTGTAATACATTCCAATAAAACTCAGAATTATAGAATTCGATCTATCCGTCAGTTTGATGAAGGTGAAAATAGAATATTAGTGGCTACTGATGTCATGGCTCGTGGATTGGATTTAGATGAAATTTCTCACGTATTTAACTTTGATACACCAAATTTCGCGGAAAATTATATGCACCGTATTGGTAGAACTGGTAGGGCTGAGCATGAGGGGAAAACAGTATTGTTTACTACGCCAAAAGAGCAAGAAGACAAAGATGCTATTGAAGCATTGATGAATTATGAAATTCCAAAAATAGAATTCCCAGAGGAGGTTGAAATATCTGAACGTTTAACTCCTGAGGAACGCCCGAAACATATTGAACGTAATAATCCGCATACAAAACCTGTAGATGAAGATGCCCCTGGACCAGCTTTTCATGAAAAATCTGAAAAAAATTCCAAAGAAAATTTAGGAGGTTCTTATAAATTCATAATTGCTGCTAAGTACAAAAAGCCTAAATCAAGAGGAGATAAAACTTATAACTTACGTAATAAAAAGAAAGGTAAATATTAGTAATGTCTAAACCACTTAATAAACAAGAACTGCATAATTTAGCGATGAATATTGTTGGTGAGGATCTTGAGAAGCAGGGTTTTGAGTTTGTGGCAATTAATAGCCAGTTGAAAAGAAACCCTCAATACGTTTGCATTGATAAAAACGCTCAATACTATTTTGTAATAGTTAGGGCTGTTTTGTTACCTGAATCTCCAGATGATTATGATGTAGTCTGGATGGAAACTTTTCGGGAACATGCAAGAAGTAAAGATGCAAAAGTACTTTATGCAGGAGTTGGTTTAGGAAATAGAGATGTCACGGGTGACCCTGTGTATTTGAATCAACCCTATCTATTAGATTATATCGGTGTGCAATCACTGGATGTAGACATGAATTAAAGTTATACTAGAAATGAAAAGATTTGTAATACTTGTTTTATTAATACTTATTTCTTGTAAGCAAGATGAAACTCCAGTTAAAAACATTGTTTCTGGTGAAGTGTTTGGAACACATTATAATATTCAATTTTTTGACAAAGAAAAAATTGATTATTCAAAACAGTATGATAGTTTGTTTTTTGAAATTAATAAGTCAACTTCAACTTATATAACTACATCTGATATTTCCAAAATTAATCAAGGTGACACTACTATAGTTGTCGATCATCATTTTACATCAGTATTTAACGCTTCTAAAGAAATTTTTGATACTACAGAGGGTTTTTTTGATCCTACTGTTGGTGTTTTGGTAAATGCATGGGATTTTGGTCCAGAAGGAAAAATAGAAAAGCTAGATAGTTTAAAAATTGATAGTTTGATGCAAAGTGTTGGATTTCATAATTTGTCTTTGAATAAAGGGAAAATAAACAATCCTAACAAGGCGTTTATCGATTTTAATGCAATAGGGAAAGGATATGCTTTAGACGTGATAGCGGAATTTTTAAATAATAGAGGACATCAAAATTATTTAATAGATATTGGCGGAGAGATAGTTGCTAAAGGGAATAATGTGGAATCTTCGAATTTATGGAGTGTAGGGATTGAAGAACCTAATTTTGATGGAACGCAAAGCCATAATAAAATTATTCAATTGGATAATACTGCAATGGCAACTTCTGGAATATATCGTAAGTTTAAAATTGATGAAAACGGTGAAAGGTATTCACATATATTGAATGCAAAAACAGGGTATCCTAGTAAAACTAATATTTTAAGTGTTTCAGTAATTGCACCCAACTGTGCAACGGCAGATGCTTATGCTACTGCATTTAAAGCTATGGGTATAGTTAAAACAAAAGCGTTGTTAAAATCACATCAAGAGTTAAAAGTATACTTTATTTATGAAGATGATAAAAAAGTATTAAGAACACTTAGTTTAAACAACTTTCCGTAATGATTAGTATTGGAAATGATTAAAACAAAAGCCTTAGTATCGAGATACTAAGGCTTTTGTTTTTTTCTTATTCTTTACAAGAGTTGGGGTGCTCTTATAAAGAAATATTGTAATTGATTTGGGGGTATTAGGTTTTAGGGGTTAACTTCTATACAAGAGTTGGGGTGCTCTTATACAGAAATTTTGTAATTTATTTTGGGTGTAAGTATTTTTGTTTTAATATTTATATAAGACTTGGGGCATTCTTATATAACAAGACTATTGTTTTTTTTGGGGGGGTAAGTCTTTTAGGTTTTATAAAGATATGACGTATATTGATTTATTTTCACATATTGTTGTGAACTGAAGTTATATTGTTGTGAAATATAGTTAGTTGTAGGTTTTACGAAAAAAACAATTTTAGAGCAGAAATACAATTTCTATTTAAAGCATACTGGAAGAATTTCTCCTTTGGCTAGGCAATATTTACTTACATCTTTTCCAAGTAAGGTAGCAGTGTAGTCAATCTCTTTTACAGAAAAACCAATACTTCTTAATTTGTCAAAGTAATCTTTTCCATATACCCGTACATGATCGTACTGCCCAAATATTTTTGCTCGAGTTGCTTTATCGGTAATTGTATTGTCTTCAAAAGTAGTTTCACGAGATAAATCTTGTGGAATTTGAAGTATTGCCATTCCGTTAGGTTTTAAAACCCTTAACAATTCTTGCATTGCTTTAGTGTCGTTAGGAATATGCTCTAAAACATGATTACAAAAAATAATATCATAACTATTATCTTCAAATGGTAAATTACAGATATCAGCTTTTACATCAGCAAGAGGGGATAATAAATCAGTAGTAGTGTATTGAATATTTTTTTGATTTCTAAAGCGTTTATAGAAACATTGCTCTGGAGCAAAATGTAACACTTTTTTATTTTCGGAATTTATAAAGAAATCAGTTTCCTTTTTTAGGTATAACCATAGTAGCCTATGACGCTCAAGTGAAAGCGACGAAGGTGATAGTACATTGTTACGTTGTTTGGCATATCCATAAGGTAAAAAAGATTTAAAACTTTTACCATCAATTGGATCTGTAAATGTGTTTCCTTTCAGAAGAAAGGCTAAAATAGGGCGAACCAAATAACTCATTCTAATTAATAGAGGTCTTGGTATAGTGTTGAGTATAAGTTTGAATAGTTTTTTCAAAATAATTAAAATTACCAATTTAAAAATTCTTTGAATTTGTTATTGGTGAGTAATTTAATTATTAAAATAACTCCAGAAATAACTTTAATAAATGTTCCAATAATTAATAGGGTACTCGCTCCTGGCCAATGCATTAATTTAAAAAGCGCACCAACGATAGTAATTAGAAAGGCAAAAATAAATAATGAAAGTAGGTGCTTTATTTTCATAAGTCCCTATTTCTTTCTGAATTCATCTTCTTCTGTACTCGTAATACCTAATGCTTCATATATATAATCAAAAGTAGAAAGTAGTTGTGGTTTTCCGTCAACTATGGCTACATCGTGTTCGAAATGAGCAGATGGTTTGCGGTCATTAGTTAAAATTGTCCATCCGTCACGTAGTTGCTCAATTTTATGGGTTCCTAAGTTTATCATAGGTTCTATTGCGACAACTAATCCATTTTTAAATTTTTTACCTCTACCACGTTTTCCATAATTAGGCATTTGTGGGTCTTCATGCATTTTTTTTCCTAAACCATGACCAACAAGTTCTCTAACTACACCATATCCACGATCTTCACAGTATTTTTGTATCGCAAAACCTACATCACCAACACGATTATTTTCTTTAAACTCTCGTATACCAACATATAAGCTTTCTTTGGTAACTTTTAATAGTTCTTTAGTTTCAGGGGCAACTTCGCCAACTTCAAAAGTATAAGCATGGTCACCATAATATCCATTTAAAATAGCGCCGCAATCAACGGATAAAATATCACCTTCAATTAAAGGTTTTTTGCTAGGTATTCCGTGTACTACTTGTGCATTTGGAGAAATACAAAGTGTGTTAGGGAAGTCATACAAACCTAAAAAACCAGGAATAGCACCTAGATCTCTAATATGCTCTTCCGCTAATTTATCTAGATGTAATGAAGTAACACCAGGTTTTATTTCCGCGGCTATAACTCCTAATGTTTTTGAAACCACTAATGCACTTTCGCGCATGATTTCTATTTCTTCTTTTGATTTTAATTTAATCATTGTAAGCTAAGTTTGACCGCAAATATACTAATTTAAAAAGTTAGAATTTAAGATGTGAAAAATGTTTTAAAAAATGATTTTTGACAGTTTTTCAGCTATCTTTAGGTTGTATTTTTACATCTCAAAATAATAAGGATTATGTACAAATCAGTATCTGCAGAAGAAGCCGTGAAAGTTATCAAGTCAAACAATAGGATTTATATCCAGGCAGCAGCAGCAGCACCACAAATATTAATTGACGCAATGTCTGCTAGGCATGAAGAATTAAGGAATGTAGAGGTGTCACATCTTCATATAGAGGGTAGAGCACCATATGCCGATCCTGTTTATAAAGATAGCTTTCATGTGAACTCATTTTTTATTGGTAAAAATGTAAGACACACTTTAAAGGCAGGAAATGGCTCTTATACGCCAGTTTTTTTAAGTGAGTTACCTATTTTATTTAAGCGAAACATAGTGCCTATTGATGTTGCTTTTATTCAGGTTTCTCCTCCGGATAAACACGGGTATTGCTCTTTAGGGGTTTCTGTTGAAGCGACTTTAGCTGCTATTGGTAATGCGAAAAAGGTAATTGCTCAAATAAACCCTAAAATGCCAAGAACTCATGGAGATGGAATTATTCATGTATCTGAATTAGATGTTTTTGTAGAACATGAATCACCAATACATGAACACTTATTGACAGATCCTAGTGCAATAGAAAATAAAATAGGGGATTTTGTAGCGGAGTTAATTGAGGATGAAAGTACTTTGCAAATGGGAATTGGAAGTATTCCTAATGCCGTTTTATCAAGATTAGGAAATCATAAAAACTTAGGATTGCATACGGAAATGTTTTCAGATGGAGTAATAGATTTAATATTGAAGAATGTTATTAATGGTGATTTTAAAGGAGTAAATCCAGGACGATCAATGGCTACATTTTTAATGGGTACTCAAAAATTATACGATTATGTGGATGATAACCCGTTTATAGAAATGCGCTCAGCAGATTATGTAAACGATGTATCCATCATCAAGAAAAATCCAAAAATGGTGGCAATCAATTCAGCAATAGAGATTGATGTTACTGGACAAGTTTGTGCAGATTCTATTGGGACGAAAATGTATTCTGGGGTTGGTGGACAGATGGATTATATTAGAGGAGCATCACTTAGTGATGGTGGAAAAGCAATACTAGCACTGCCATCACAAACAAGTAAAGGGATAAGTAGAATAGTGCCATTTTTAAAGAACGGAGCTGGTGTGGTTACTACTAGGGCACATGTTCATTATGTAGTTACAGAATATGGGGTAGCTAATTTATACGGAAAAACAATAAAGCAACGTGTTGCTGAATTAGTGAAAATTGCACATCCTAATCATAGGGAAAGCATAGCTAAAGCTTATTTTGATGGTATAAAATAGGTGTTGGAATAATATTAAAAATAAAAAAAAACGTAGCGAATTTTATTCATTACGTTTTTTTTATTTTAATCATCTGAGCTTTTAAAATATGAAAATATACTTTTTCGTTTTGCTTTTAAACTAGGAGCCTCTTCTTTAGTAAGTAGTTGGTAAATTTCTCCCCAACCAATAAATCCGCCAATATTTCTATCGTCAATAAATAAATCAGCTCCAATTTTTCTGCTTTCAGTACCAGAATATTCTTCATTTGGAAAGCTACTGTTTATGGCATAAAATTCTAGGCCGTTTTCGTTGCAAAAATTCACAGCTTCATCAAGTTTCTTACCATACCTGTAGGTCCATAAAATTAAACGATGGCCATCATTTTGCAATCGTTTCATGGTTTCAAAGGCAAATAGTTGTGGCTTCCCTATAGCTGGGTAAGCATCTTCAACTATTGTTCCGTCAAAATCTATTGCAATGAGAAGTGTGTTTTTTGAAATCATTTATTTTTTGTAATGCGTAAAAATACGTAAAATATTATTTATCCCTATCAGTAGGGTCGTTTGTGTAATACTTGTTTAAACTAATGAGTTTTGCGTCATTAATTCTGGTTTTTTAATCCCTAATAAATTTAATATAGTTGGAGCAATATCCCCTAAAACACCTTCTTTTGCAGTTTTAATATCCTTATCAACTACAATAAAAGGGACTGGGTTTGTCGTGTGGGCAGTATGTGGGCTACCATCTTTATTAAACATTTTTTCACAATTCCCATGATCTGCTATCACTAAGGTTGTATATCCGTTCTGCAAAGCAGCTTCAATAACTTGTTTGGTACAAACATCTGTTGCTTCGCATGATTTTATTGCTGCATCCATGCTTCCGGTGTGGCCAACCATATCCGGGTTTGCGAAATTTAGACATATAAAATCGGCCCACTGTGTGTTTATCTCCGGTACTATAGCTTTGGTTATATCATGCGAACTCATTTCTGGTTGCAGGTCATAAGTTGCTACTTTTGGTGACGGACAAAGAATTCTTTTTTCATTTACAAAAGGTTCTTCACGGCCTCCATTAAAGAAAAAAGTTACATGTGGGTATTTTTCTGTTTCAGCAATTCGTATTTGTGTTTTTCCAGCTTTTGCAATAGTTTCTCCTAAAGTATCTTTAATATTATCTTTATTGAAAATAACATTAATTCCTTTAAAGGATTCATCGTAATTCGTTAAAGTTGTAAAATGCAGTTTTAGTTTTTGCAATCCAAAATCAGGAAAATTGTTTTGTGTTAACGCATTAGTTAATTCACGACCACGATCAGTTCTGAAGTTGAAAAATATAACAACATCATCTTCTTTAATTGTTGTTACGGGAACACCATTATCGGTTATAACAATTGGTTTTATAAATTCATCTGTAATTCCGTCAGTATAACTTTGCTGTATAGCAGTTTTAATATTTTCGGTTTGAGTACCTTTTGCGTTAACTAGTAAGTTATATGCTTCTGAAACACGTTCCCAACGATTATCCCTGTCCATTGCATAGTATCGACCAATTACAGAAGCTAGGGTTGTATTTTTGTTTTTAATATGATTCTGTAAATCAGTTATATGATTTATTCCTGATTTTGGGTCTACATCCCTTCCGTCAGTAAAGGCGTGAATAAAAGAGTTTGTAATTCCGAAATCCTCTGCGGCATCTACTAAACCTTTAATATGATTGATGTGTGCATGAACACCTCCGTCTGATACTAGTCCTAAAAAATGAACGCTTTTATGGTTTTCTTTTGCGTAAGTAAAAGCATCAATAAGTGTTTGTTCATCTTTTAACGTATTGTTTTGAACTGCTAAGTTTATTTTTGCTAAATCCTGGTAAACAATTCTTCCTGCACCTAAATTCATATGGCCAACTTCACTATTTCCCATTTGTCCGTCAGGTAATCCAACATTCATTCCGTGAGTCAATAATGTTGCATTTGGGTAGTCATTGTATAGACTATCTATATAAGGTGTGTTTGCATGGTGAATTGCTGAAGCGTTTTTGTCCTCAGGAATTCCCCAACCATCTAATATCAAAAGAATTGTTTTCTTACTCATATGTATCTCTAATAGGCTGCAAAGATACAAACAAAAGCTGTATAGACTATACTTGTTGGTTTAATGGATTCTTTTTCGATTCTTATTTGGTTTTCTTTAACACAATACGGGATTAAAGTTAAACTTATGTTATATGTATTTTTAGACAGTTTAGATTAAAAGCTATTGCCTAAATTTATAATTCATTAATCAAAAAATCAAAAAATCATGAAAAATCAAATTTTAACAGCTGCATTAGCATTTGGCTTAATCGCAAATGCAAACACAATGAATGAAAGAGTTTTACCAAGCAATTCAGACAATATTGTAGTAACGACTACTAAAGAGATTAGTCCTTTTTGTCAATCCATTTCTAAAAATGATATTGAAACGGTTAAAAAACTAATTAGGATGGGAGAAAATGTAAATAAATTTTCGGGAGGTAAATCACCATTAATGTATGCTGCTAGATATAACAGAGTAGAAATAATTAAGTTATTAGTTGAAAAAGGAGCTGATATTAAAAGAAAAGATAAACGTGGTGCTACGGCATTAGTATACGCGAAGCGTGCTGGAGCTGTTGATGCTGAAGCATTATTGAGAGAAATGAAGAAAAAATAATTTTTTCAATTTTTAAAAAATTAAAAAGCAACTTGAAATCCAAGTTGCTTTTTTTTTTGTCTTTTTTTTAGGTTACTGTTCCAATTCATTTCCTTGTTGTTGGTGTATATTGATTAAATGTTACTAAAAACAAGTTAATAATTGTTAAATGGTTGTTTTACAACACTATTTATGTGTTTTACATAATAATTCTTGTGTGTTACTGATAAAGTGATATATTTGAACTCTTTGAAAAAAGAACCCAACCTTAACCTACAACTATGAAATTACGTTTTTTACCTCTACTATTTGTTTTTACGCTTCTCTCTTCTTTTACGACTCCCTATAAAGTTAACAATACGCCAGTAGTTAAAGTTACTTCTGCTGAAGAAGATGAGATACTTACTTTATATAATATATTCAACAAGCAAAATAAATCAATGCCTCAATTGAAAAGTTTTTCTAATGCGATAAAAGGATATTCTAAACTTAAGGCTCAAGGGAAAATTAAAAACGAAACCTTAACGATTATAGATTTTAGCTTGTCGTCTACAGAAAAAAGATTATGGGTCTTGGACATGACAACAAATAAGGTGTTATTTAATACTGTTGTTGCTCATGGTAGAAATACTGGTGGTGAATATGCTACTCGTTTTTCTAATACAAATAACTCTAATCAAAGTTCATTAGGTTTTTATGTAACAGATAATACGTATTATGGTAAAAACGGATTGTCGTTATTTTTAGATGGACAAGAAAAAGGGTTTAATGATAATGCAAGAAAGCGTTATGTGGTTTTTCATGGAGCCAAATATTCTAACCCTGATTTCGCAAAGCGTAATGGAAGGTTAGGACGTAGTTTAGGTTGCCCTGCTGTACCAATGGCATTTAATAACGCGATTATCAAAAAAATAAAAAACAAATCTTGTTTGTTTATTTACCACCCAAACACAAGCTATAACACAAAGTCAAAATTAATTAGCTAATAACTTTGCTAAGCCCTTATCTAATTTATACACATCGTTTAAAAATATTGGTTCCTCGTTGTTATTAAATACTACGGACCAATAGAGGAAATATACCTTAATATCATCTTTTACATGAATTCTTTTGGTTTGATTGCTGTCTAGTAAAACTGTGATTTTTTCGTCAGATAAATTTAATAACTCACTTGCTAAGGTAAATACATTTTGTACTCTAACACAACCAGAACTTCTTGCTCGATAGTTCTTTTTAAATAAGGATTTACTAGGAGTGTCGTGTAGATATACAGAGAACTTATTAGGAAAAATAATTTTCACTCTACCTAATGCATTACTACTTCCTGAACTTTGAATATACCTATATGTTGATGGTAGATTTGAATTCCAATTAATTGAATCTAAAACCATTTTTTTTCCTTGATTATTGAATACGGATATGTTTTTACGTCTTAAATAATCAAGATCCTTAGATGCAGCTGGTATAATATCTTCTCTTTTTATTGTTGGGGGGATATACCATTTTGGGTTAAAATCTAAGTAACTAATAGTAGAGCTAAAAACAGGTGTTTTCCTACTCGTTTTCCCTACAATAATATTGTATTGTGTAGTGTCTGTTGTAGTAATATGTTTCAATTGGTAATTGGCAATATTTACTTCAATATAGTCACTTCCCATTTTTCTAGGAAACCATCTCCATCGTTCCAAATTTGCTATGATACTATTGTACTTGTCCAGATAACTTTCGTTTAGGGCATCAATAGTTGCAACTCCAATTATAGCGTCAGTTTTAAGTTTTTTAGAAGCTTGGAATTTACGAACGCCTTCTTGTAATATGGTGTCTAATACTTTTGATTGTGTAACTAAGGAGTCTTTTATAAAACCAAGTTCATTTAAACGTTTTCGGATATTAAGAATACGATTGTCAGTATTGTTTGGCCTGATTTTATCACCATGAATGACAATGGTCTTTAAGGAATCCGTATGAACTAATGCTTTTGTAAGTGGTAACTGTGCTTTTAATTGGCGATAAATTTTACGTTGAGGTTTGTACCCATCGATAGATTTATATAATGTGTTACTATTTAAAGATGTATTTAATATAGAGTTGAATTTAAATGCATTAGGTGCTAGTTTCCAATCGTTATATAGTTTTTTAGGATTCAATTTACCATTTGCTAAATGATAAACAAAGCTTAAATAGCTGTCTGTAAAAAGTAAATCAATAGCGATATTATCTGATCGTTTAAAAGGGATTGAAGTGACTATTTTTAAAACTTCGTTAATATTGTACTCTTCAGGAATTAAGCCTTCCTTTTCTGCAGATTGTAAAACGAGATAGAGTTCATTTCTGTTTTTAAGGGATCCCCAAGCGGGATTCCCATTTCTAAGTTCATAAAATGCGATTAAAGAATCTTTGTTTTTTAGTTGTATGGACGAAGTGTTGTTCTTTAGTTTTAGCAATTCTATATCCAGAGTATCATTAGAAACAGTAATAAATTGCTGTTCTTTAGTGGTACTATCTGCATTTTCTTTTATGGTTAATTCATGTTGTTTTTTACATGAAAAAACGCTTAAAAGACTACAAAAAATGATGGTATAGCGTAAAAATTTATTCAAATATCTTATTGTTTATATTTTTTAATTGCCTCTCTAATTTTTTCAATTCTATTTTCTGGGTCTGGGTGTGTGCTTTGAAATTCGGGAGTTCTATTAGGTCCAACAGCTGTTTTTAATATTTTCATTACTCCAATCATAGCTTCTGGGTTATAGCCTGCATCAATCATAAATTGTACTCCCAACTCGTCACTTTCTAACTCATCTCCACGACCATTTTTTAACAGCGTATTTTGTCCAATTCCACCTGCAACACTTCCAAAATCAACAACAGAAGCTCCTGTAGTTACTGTTTTCCAGAATTCCGTTTCACCTATTCGCTCAGCGGAATGTTTTCCTAGTACATGTCCTATTTCATGTCCCAATACTCCAGCCAACTGATCCTCGTTTTCAAGCTTGCTAAATAGGGCATAGGTAATAAAACACTGCCCTCCAGGCAAAGCAAATGCATTAATTGTTTGGTCATCTGCTAATAAGTGAAATTCATATTGATAAGGTGTTTTACTGGCCAAACTTGAGTTAACCAATTTATGCCCTACTTCATTAATATAATCTTGTAGTTGCTTATCAGGGTACATACCTCCATATTGTTGTTTTATTTGAGGAGCACTGGCAAGACCAATTTGAATCTCTTGATTAGGATTCATGGTAATGGTTTGTTTTTTCAAGGTATAGGGGTTTACTTCTTGTCTATTGCATCTTTGCATGTATGCAAAGGCAATAATCGCGACACCGATTAACAATCTTATTTTAAACTTATTTCCTCTCATTTGTAATATTTGGATACATATTAAAGTTACGAAATTCTATGTGGATACTATGCTAAGCAATTGTTGTTTCTTTTTAAACGCCCTTGAAATGTAATAAAAAAACGATAAACGTTTATTTAATGTTTTTATACATAACATAATGTGTACCTATATGAGGTATATCAAAAGGTTTGCCAGAGATATTGAAACTAGACTTGGAATAAAAATTTGTAGCATTTTCTCGAGCATTACACCACAATGTACTCACGTTTTTTTGCTTTAGAAGTTGGATTCCTTTTTCTAATATAACATTGCCTAATTTTTTACCTTGAAACTGTTGCAAAATGGCCATTCCTCTAAGTTGATACTGGTTTTTATCTTCAAAGTTATTATTGCTGTTATTCATGTAACTAGCTATTCCAATTAATTCACCGTAATAATAAAGCCCTAAGTGGAATGTAGTAGGCGAGTTGTCTCCTTCAAAATAACAGGTTTCAATTGGTTTTCCTTGACGTAATACGTGATGTCTGATTGGGATTATTTCGGTTGAAGTAATTTCTCTAACCTGAACAAGTTTGTTTTCGATATGATAGATGTTGGTTTGATGACCTTCGTGTATAATTTCTTTTTGAAAAACTAAGCCTGAATTTGTAGCAACTTTCGCTGAAGCGTGATTACGTTTATCAACATATGCATAAATATCCTGAACTCTTAGTACATTAAAAGCATATGAAAGCACACCTTCAGTGGCTTCTGTTGCATACCCTTTGCCCCAATGTTTTTCGAAAAAACGATACCCAACATCAATATAACCTTCTTTAGGATGTTGTTTTAGTCCACACCAGCCTAGAAACTCTCCTTGTTTTTTCCCGCAAACCGCCCATCGTCCCATATTGTAGGTTTCATAGTGATTATAGCTTTTTATAAAATCCTCAGTAGCTTTAATGTTTTTAAATGGAATGTCGCCAGTATATTGTAGTACATTAGGATTGCTATTCATTTTAAATAATGCTGATGCATCTTTTAACATGAATTTCCTGAGGTATAATCGTTCGGTTTCAATAATTCGTTCCATATGTAACTATCACTATTTTTTTCGACTAAATTTGAAAACCAAAAATAAACATTAGCAAATTAGCACATGAATATATCCATAAAAGTTTTGTCAAGAGCTCAAATTTTAGTTATCATTCCATTAATGATAGAATATACAGAAGGTAAAACGGAGCGAGCAGTTTTAGAAGCTCGTTTTTTAGAAATGGCATCTCAAAATTATGAATGTGCAGCCATGTATGATCGGGATAGATTAATAGGTGTTGCGGGTATGTGGTTTATGACACGTCATTATTCTGGAAAAAGTATGGAGGCTGACCATGTATATATATCCAATGAGTATAGACGTAAAGGTTTAGGAAATCGATTTTTCAATTGGATTCATGACTATGCAAAAAAGAAGGGGTGTAACTCAAGTGAGTTAAATACGTATGTTCAAAATTACCCATCACATAAGTTTTATTACAATGAAGGTTATGAAATATATGGTTATCACTTTTATAAAACCTTATAATTAATTTTAGATGGGTTTTATGTCTTTGATAGTTAAGTGGTTGTAAATTGATTGAATTTTTATTAAAAAAAGTTTGGTAGTAGATAATAAAACTACCTATATTTGCCGAACGCTTGCGAGAGTAGCTCAGCTGGTAGAGCGTCAGCCTTCCAAGCTGAATGTCGCCAGTTCGAACCTGGTCTCTCGCTCAAATAGGGTAAAAGGATTTTCTGAAAAGAAGGTCCTTTTTTTATGCCTGATATTTTAAGTTTATTTTTTTAAAAAGATTTGGTAATAAGAATTTAAAATTCTTATATTTGCCGAACGCTTGCGAGAGTAGCTCAGCTGGTAGAGCGTCAGCCTTCCAAGCTGAATGTCGCCAGTTCGAACCTGGTCTCTCGCTCAAATAGGGTAAAAGGATTTTCTGAAAAGAAGATCCTTTTTTTATGCCCTGAACGGAGGTTTTAGGAATGCTTTTTTGTGTACTTAGCTAAAAGAGTTTTCGTTTGTTTGTTAAGCTTCTTCTGAAAGAATTTAGTTCCTCCTAAAAGTCTTCCTTTAAATCCCAATGCTTGTGATGCCCATTTGTGTAAATTGAAAACATCTACATGCTTACTTATTTTACCATCTTTAAATTCAAATGTTGCGTCAATGATATTATTTACTTTGTTTCCTGTAGTTGAAAAAGTATATGTTGTGTCCCAATGCGCACTGTTTCCTGTTACATTACTAAACTCTAATGAAAAATCTTTGGCCCTTGAACAAATCATTCGCCACATGTTTTTAGCATCATCACCTTTTAAAGTTCCAAATCCAGGATCGGTAAACTCAATATCATCATGATAAAAAGAAACCATAGTTTCAACATCTAATTCTTGAAATGCACTGTAAAATTTTGTGATAATTTCTGATTGTGTCATTTAAAATTAATTGAAGTTAGAAAAATCATGCTTTGGTTGTACCTCATAAGGTGGTTTGTTTTGTTCAAATACTCGCGCATCTAATGTTCCTTCAAGAGTAATTGTATTCCCATTTACATAAAGCCAACTCCCTTCTCGTAGTCCTACTACAGGTACGGTATTGAATTTATGAAATTCTTTTATGCGTGTTTCTCTAGTTTCACCTTTATGGGTTGATGTTGGGTCAGGATCTAAATAATGTGGATTAATATTAAAAGGAACAGAACCTAAAGTAGAAAAACTTGGAGGGTAAACAATTGGCATGTCATTGGTGGTATTCATGGTTAGTCCGCATATATTACTTCCTGCACTTGTTCCTAAATATGGAATTCCGTTAGAAATAACTTCTTTTAAAGGAGCTAAAACTTGTTGTTTGTATAATTGACTCACTAATAAAAAAGTATTTCCTCCTCCTGTAAAAATACCTTGGGCATTTTTTAAAGCATTGGTGTAATCCTCAAACTCATGTAATCCTTTTACGTTAATGTTAATGGAGGCAAATGCTTTTTTTGCTATAATTGTATATTCATCGTGTGTAATCCCACTTGGTCTGGCAAAAGGAATAAAAATGATTTCAGTACAATTTTTAAAGTGTTCTTTTAAAGTTGGTAATAAGTATTCCAAGTATCCACTTCCGTGAATGGTTGAGGTACTGGCTATAATTAGTTTTTTCATTATTGCTTGGTTGTGTTTGTGGAAATGAACTCCTTTGTAAAAATACTGATTCTAATTCTTTAACAAAAGTTTAGATTCAATTAAACATTTATTTAACACATTATCCTGTTCTTTTACAATATGTTAAATAAACTATGTTGTTTTTTAGTATTAATGCCTTTATTTTCATTTGGACAAACAGTTTTAAAGGGAGTAATTTCTAATGTAGAGGATAAGGAAGGAATTCATGTGTTTAATGAAGCTTTTCAAAAGTTTACCGTTACTGATGAATATGGGGAGTTTGAAATTTCTGCTGCTGTTAATGACGTTATAGCTTTTAGTGGGATTCAATATGAGTTAAAAACCATATTGATAACAGAAGAACATATTGAAAGTGGTTTTTTGGAAGTGTTATTAACTGAAAAAGTAAACGAGTTGGATGAAGTGTTTATTGGTTATAAACTCACGGGTGATTTATCTATTGATGCTAAACATATAGAAACAGTAGTCCCAATGGAAATAGCATTGACCGATAGTTTCAGAGGTTTAGGAAAGTATAATGGAACCCTCTCTTCTGATGGACAATCTGCTATTGGAAGTAATCTAATCCCACAAGGAGGAAATATTTTGGGTTTAATTGGTATGATGATACCAAAGAATAATAACGTTAAAGCACCAGAAATAATACCTTTAGATTATTCAAGAGATGCCTTAGTGATTTATTATGGAGGTGATTTCTTTAGTGGACATTTGAAGATGCCTAAGGAAGATGAAGAGCGCTTTATTCAGTTTACAGAATTGGATAGTATTATAGTAGTATCTTTAAAAAAGAGAAATAAGTTTGAGCTACTCCACAGAGTATTGCAGCTTAGAGAACAATTTCAAACGTCTGAATGAAACAATTAATATGTATAATCCTTTTTTGTCCAATATTCATTTTTGGTCAAAAAAATGTAGCAGGGAAGGTTATTGGTATAGGAGATGTTGAAGGAATTCATGTGTTTAATAAAACATTTCAGAAATACACTATTACTAATACCAGGGGAGAATTTAAGATACCTGCTCGTTTAAATGACACGATTGTTTTAAGTGCAATTCAATTTAAATTAAGAGATTTTGTAGTGAATTCAGAAACAATGGATATCCAGCCTTTGTTATTGTTATTGGAAGAACAAGTGAATGAGCTTGATGCAGTGTATATTAAGCCAACACTATCAGGCGATTTATTTAAAGACGCACAACAAATAAAAACAAAACAACAAGTAACTGCAAAAACCTTAGGGCTTCCAAATGCTCATGTAATTCCTCCTAGTCAAGCGGAAAGGAGATTGTATACAGCAAATTCACCATCTTCTCCCGTAGATGCATTGATAAATGCAATATCCGGAAGGACAAAGATGTTAAAGAAAATGGCAGGATATGCCAAAAAAAACAAGTTAGAAGACTCTGTTGTTTCTAGTTTTAGTCAGATAATGGTGGATGATTTTAAAATACCTGAAGATAAGCTGTTTGATTTTTTATACTATGCATCTGACGATGCGTTATTTTCACAAATTGTAAAAACAAATAGTAATATTATTATCTATGACTTTATAAAAGAAAAATCAAAAACATATCTTGCGCTGCAAAATAATAAGGAATGATGGCTTAATATTTGATTTATGTTTATAAACAATACTAAAATTATGCGAATAGTAAAGTTAAAAATAATTGTAATGGTGCTTTTGGTGTCGTTATCAAGTTTTACATCACTTCATAAATACTATGTAAGTGTAACGGATATTGAATATGCTAAAGAAACCAAATCAATACAGATTATTTCCAGGTTGTTTGTTGATGATTTTGAAAAAGTATTACAGGAACGATATCTTGATACACTTAGTTTAGATGATAATTCTGTTGATTTTTACATAGGGAAATACTTTGCTAAAAAGCTACAGGTTACTGTGAATAAGGAGCATCAACAGTTTAATTTCATAGGAAAAGAAATTGATGGAGACATGGTTCATTGTTACTTTGAAATTGAAGAGATTTCAAATATAGAAACTATTAATGTAACGAATAAATTATTGTTTGACACCTATAAAAACCAGCAAAACATTACACATTTAAAGATAAATGGTAAGAAGAAAAGTTTTTTGTTTATAAAAGACAAATCTTCGGGATTGTTAAAATTATAATAATTAATAGTTTAATTTCCCTAGAATTAATTATTTTCACCGGCTAAATTACAAGTTTAATGATACATTACAAGCACTTAATATTATCAGCATTGTTTTTGTTTAGTGGATTTACATTCGCTCAAGAAACAAAACAAGAAGAAAGAGAACCTGGGCATTTAAACTCAAATAAGTTTAAACAATTATACCAAGAGTTTTCTACTCCTAATCAGTACAGAACAGCTTCTGGAGCACCAGGGCATGAATATTACCAGCAAAAAGCTGATTATAAAATTAACTTGGAGTTAGATGATAATCAACAAAAAATATTTGGTCAAGAAACGATTACATATACTAACAATTCACCAGATGCGTTAGAGTATTTATGGTTACAGTTAGACCAGAATATAAGAGCTAAAGATTCAAAGTCACCATTAAGGAATGGAGATGGAGTACCTGCGGCGGACCAACCAAGTACGTTTGTCGGAAAGCATTTCAATACTCCTTTTGATGGAGGTTTTAACATTGAATACGTTAAAGATTCTAACGGGAAAGGATTAAAATATACAATCAATCAAACAATGATGCGTATTGATATTGCTAAGCCTTTAAAAGCTGGAGAGAAAATCTCTTTTTCAGTAAAATGGTGGTACAATATTAATGATCACGTTAACCAAAGAGGTCGTTCAGGATATGAATATTTTGAAAAAGATGATAACCGTGCATATGTAATAGCACAGTTTTTTCCAAGAATGTGTGTGTATAATGATGTAGAAGGATGGCAGAATTTTCAATTCTGGGGTAACGGAGAGTTTGCTTTAGTGTTTGGAGATTATGATGTAAACATTACAGTTCCTGCAGATCATATTGTTGATGGAACAGGAGAATTACAAAATAGAAAAGAGGTTTTTTCTAAAACAATGATGAATCGTTATAATCAAGCAAGAAAATCGTTTGATAAACCAGTAATGATTGTTACAGAAGCAGAAGCAGAAGCGAATGAAAAAAGTCGTTCTACAGCAAAAAAAACATGGAAATTTAGTGCTAAAAACGTAAGGGATTTCGGATTTACATCTTCTAGAAAATACATCTGGGATATGCAAGCGGTAAAGTTTGGAGACAGAACTGTTATGGCAGTGTCATTATATCCTAAAGAAGGTAACCCATTATGGGAAGAGTATTCTACAAAAGCTGTTGTAAGTACTTTAAAATCTTATTCTGATAAAACATTTGACTATCCTTATCCTAAGGCAATTTCTGTTCATGCTAAGCAGCAAGGAATGGAATACCCTATGATTTGCTGGAATTATGGACGTCCTAATGAAGATGGTACATATAGTGACAGAACTAAATACGGTATGATTAGTGTAATTATTCACGAAGTAGGACATAACTTTTTCCCGATGATAGTAAACTCTGATGAGCGTCAGTGGGGATGGATGGATGAAGGATTAGATACCTTTATGCAATATATCGCAGAACAAGAATTTGGAGAATGGTTTCCAGAAGCTATAGCACCAAATAAAAAGTATCCTTCACATAGAGGTGAGCCTTCTAAAATAGTGAATTACATGAAAGGTGATCAAAGTTTTATCATACCAATCATGGCAAACCCAGAAAATGTATATCAATTAGGAAATAATGCGTATGGTAAACCAGCTACAGCATTAAATATCTTAAGAGAAACGGTAATGGGAAAAGAATTGTTTGACCATGCGTTTAAAACATATTCAAAACGTTGGATGTTTAAGCACCCATCACCAGAAGATTTCTTTAGAACGATGGAAGATGCTTCAGGAGTTGATTTAGATTGGTATTGGAGAGGGTGGTTCTATTCTACGGATTATGTTGATATAGGTGTTAAAGGGGTTAAAAAATTCTATGTGAGTTCTAAACCAACGGCTGAAATCAAAGAAATGATGGAAGCTAGAGGAATGAAAGAATCGGACTTACCACCTTTAGTGTATATGGCTGAAGAAGGTAGTGATGACTATTCTGATAAACTGGCGAAAGGTTCTGCTGTAGATAATTCATCAAGTTTGAAAGAGTATATGATGGATAACTTTACTGCTGAAGAAAGAGCAACGATGGCTACTCCAAAATATTTTTATGAGGTTGAGTTTAACAAGCCTGGTGGTTTGGTAATGCCTTTAATTGTAGAGTATAAATATATTGATGGAACTTCAGAAAAAATTACATACCCTGCTCAGGTTTGGAGAAAGAATGATAATGAAGTTAAAAAAGTAATAGCATCAGAAAAAGAATTAGTTAGCGTTACTGTTGATCCTAATTTTGAAACAGCAGATATTGATGTAACTAATAACTCTTGGCCAAAACAAGAAAAAGAAAGTAAGTTTAAGAATTTTAAGAATAAAATAAAGGGATAATTTTTCATTCCTTATTATATACAAAAGCCAACTCATATTGAGTTGGCTTTTGTATATTACATCAATGAGTTAACTTCGTGTAATAAATTAGTTCATATCTAATATGATTAAACAGTTTTTTAAAAAAACATCCTTTATATTTAAATACGATGTGTATATAATCTTATTGGGGGGCTTTACAATATTGCCTTTACTAGTGATATCTTATTTTAACCAACCAAGTGCAGATGACTATTGTTACGCCGCAAAGGCTCAAAGCTTAGGTTTTTGGAATGCTCAAATTGATTTTTACAGGGGGTGGAGTGGTCGGTATTTGTCTACAGCCTTATTAAGTTTTGATATTCTTGTAAAAGGAAAGATTATCTTATATAAATTATTTCCAATAGCTTTAATTTTACTGCTGTCTAAATCAGTTTTTAACTTAGTTTCATTAGTGTTTACGAGTATTAGTAAAAAAAACAGATATGTTATAACTAGCTTGTTTATTACTGCCTATTTTGTTCAAATGCCTAACATTTCTGAAGGGCTATTTTGGTATGCGGGTTCAGTAACCTATCAATTATCTAATATTATTTCGGTACTTCTCATTTGTAGTTTAATAAGTTTGTTAAGATATAAAAAAGTAAAGCATCTCTTTTTCGCAATAATATATGTGATCTTACTTATTGGAACAAATGAAACAACAATGATAATGTGGGCGGTTACCTTGGCTTTTATATTTCTTTATAAAGCTATTTTGGATAAAAAAATATCATATCATTTAATACTTATTATTATTATTGTACTAACATTTTCTTTGGCAGTAATTTTAGCCCCAGGGAATTCTGTTAGAGGAGCTTTTTTTTCGGAAAGTCATCAGTTTTTTAATTCAATATTTCAAAGCCTGAGAGCCTTAGTTATTAATACAATTAAATGGGCGCCTTTATTGTGTTTATTAACAGTGCTTTTTTTTAGTAATTTAAAAGGAAACGTTGGAATTGTTTCTTCTAAAATTTTAAAAGCAAACCCTTTTTTAGTGTTTTTGGTAGTGTGTATGGTTTCTTTTCTAGGTTTCTTTATAAGTTTTTGGAGCATGGGAAATGCACCACCATCCAGAACAGTAAATGTTATTTGTTTTTATTTTATGTTAGGCTTTTTATATACAATGTTTCTGTTATTCATAAAGTTTGAAAAAGAGATTGTGTTGCTTAAATTGATTAATAAAAAAGTAAAATATGTTTTGATGTTTATTGTTTTGGGGAGCATTATGAGTTTTAATAATATTAGAGGTGTATATGTGGATTTATTATCGGGAACTGCATATCTATATAATTTAGAAATGGAAGAAAGATATCAAATAATTCAAAATAATTCGTCAATGATACTAAGTATTCCAAGCTTAAAAAATAAACCAGTAACATTATTTGTGAGTGATATAAGTGCAGATCCTGAAAATTGGAGAAATGAATGTTATGGAGCATATTTTTCAGAAAAGGTAATTGTAATAAAAAAAGAAGATTAATATATGCAAAAAGTATGTGTTGTAATTCCTTGCTATAATGAGATAGATAGGCTTGATGTAAATCAACTTATCGCGTTTTATAAGGCTAATGTTAACTATTATTTTTTATTTATCAATGATGGGAGTACTGATTCAACATTAGATTTATTAAAGGAAATCCAGAACAATGGAAATGATAGGATATCAGTTTTAAATTTAAAAAATAATGTAGGTAAAGCAGCAGCAGTTAGAGAAGGAATGCTAGTTGCAAATCTATGGTTGAATTTTTATGTAATAGGTTTTCTTGATGCAGATTTATCTACACCTATTTCAGAAGTGCCTAAATTAGTGGACCATTTTAAGAATGAAGTTTTATTTGTTTTCGGATCTCGTTGTAGGAGAATAGGGGCTGATGTTAAGCGTAAGTTATACCGACATCTCGTTGGAAGAGTATTTGCAACTTTTGCAAGTAATATGTTATCCTTACCTGTTTATGATACTCAATGTGGCGCTAAGTTTTTTAAAGCAGAAATAATAAAAACAGTTTTTTCAGAAGAATTCAAAAGCAATTGGGTTTTTGACTTGGAGATATTTTACCGTTTTGTAAGGAAATTTAAAAAGTCAAATATTAATAATATTGCAAAAGAAATTTCATTAGAAGTTTGGGAAGATAAAGACGGGAGTAAAATTAAATTAAAAGATCTTTTTGTTATACCATTTGAGATGATAAAGCTCTATAAGTATTATAACTAGGGTTTTGTTTACTATAGAAACAATTGTATTTATTAGTTTTTATACTGCAGAAATTAAATCAAATAATTTAGTTGTTGTTCTCCAGTTCCTAGTAGTAGCTTGAGTGTTTAATTTTTTCTCAAATTGTGTGTTAGAAAACTTGGTTTTTTGATAACCATCAGGAGTGTGTAAATAAATAGTTTTACCTGAAATTGTATAAGAATCATCATTAGAGCTATTGATATCTAAATTTGTAACTAAATCGTTTTCTGGAATATTCTTTAAAAATGTAACATGTAGATTTTTAATATTGCCTTCAATTTTCAAATACGGATTTCCGGTAAAGCACTTTTTTATTTCTTCAGCTGTTAATGTTACCACAGGAATATCATAATCAAATTGTTGTTTGATCAGTAATTTAATGTGTTCATTGGTCTTTTCTGCTGACTTAGTTGAGTTTAAAATGATATTACCACTTTGGATATATGTTACTACATTGTTATATCCGTTTGTAGATAGTAGTGTACGTAATTCCGCCATTGGTAATTTATTGTTTCCACCAACATTAATACCTCTTAATAATACAATATACTTATTCATGTGGTTCTATTTTTGATAAACTAGCTCTCCGTTAGAAAAGGTTTTTATAACCTTAGTTTTAGGAACTTCATTTATGTCAATAATCATAATATCTTGATCAAGAATAATAAAATCGGCAGATTTACCAACTTCAATGCTTCCTTTCTCTTGTTCTTCAAAATTTGAATATGCAGCCCAAATGGTCATCCCTTTTAATGTTTCCTCTCTAGTAAGTGCATTTTCTGTTTGAAATCCGTTTTCAGGAAATCCGTTTAAATCTTTACGAGCAACCGCAGCATAAAAGGTCAACATCGGATTTACCTTTTCAACTGGAAAATCTGTTCCTAAGGCAATTTTACCAAATGTATTCAGTAACTTTTTATAAGCATAACCACTTTTTATTCGGTCTTTTCCAACTCTATCTTCTGCCCAATACATGTCTGAAGTAGCATGAGTAGGTTGTACAGAAGGGATTATGTTTTCGAAATAATGAAAGTCGTCTGGATCAATAATTTGAGCATGCTCAATTTTCCAACGTCTATCTTTCTTACCTTCTAATACTTCTTTATATGTTTTTAAAACAATGTAATTTGTAGAGTCTCCAATTGCGTGTGTATTCATTTGAAAATCAGAATTAGCTATACGTTTCGCTGTTTCTGTTAAGTTTTTTACACTATAAATTAAAGCACCATGGTGGTGTTCTTTGTCAGAATACGCTAGTTTCATAGCTGCGCCTCTGGAGCCCAACGATCCATCGCCATAATATTTAAAAGAACATACGTTTAAACGATCAGTTTTCACAATTCCTTTATCCAAGTAATAATCTAAGTTTTCTTTATTAGCAGAAGCCATGGCATACACTTTCATGGCCAACTGATTTGTTTGTTGAAGACTGTCAATTAATTCTATTTCATGTTTTTCTAATCCTGCTTCATTAACCGTTGTAAGCCCTAAGCTAAAACATATGTTCTCTGCTGTTTTTAATGCTTTTGTAGTTTCTGTTTTAGTTGGTGTAGGGATGATAGACATTATTAATTCCATGGGCTTGTCTATAAAAACTCCAGTTAACTTCCCTTCTTGTTGGAGTATCTCTCCTCCAGAAACAGGTGTGTTTATTGTTACGCCTGCTAAGCTTATTGCTGCTTGATTTGCTAATAATGCATGTCCGTCTACTCGACGTATAACCACAGGGGTTTCGGGGAATAAAATGTCTAATTTTTCTTTTGTTGGATATTTTTTTATTTCCCAATCGTTTTGATCCCAACCTCTACCTGTTATAAATGATAGTTGTTTTTCTTTTTGAAAGGCAACGAGTTTCTCTAAAACATCATCATAACTTTTAGTTCCTTCTAGCCTAATTTTTTGAGCAACTAATCCCATTCCTAAAAAATGACAGTGAGCATCGATAAGTCCTGGGAAAATTGATTTTTGCTTTGCATCAATAACTGTAGTTGCTGAATACTTTTCGGATAGTATTTCGGAACTACCTACTGATACAAACTTTCCGTCTTTAATAGCAAAAGCAGTAGCTTCTTTTTGAGAATCATTTACGGTATATACTTTTGCATTGATTACTAGTAAATCTACTTTTTGAGGTTTATTACATGCTGAGATAAACAGTAATACAATTAGTAGAGTGAATGTGTTTTTCATCTTTATAATGTAAAATGGGTAAAATATGTATAGCAGAATATCTTCTAGTTTATTCATTGTAATATTGACCCCTATGTGGTTTTAGGGCAGATTTTACTTTTGGCATATCACTTTCTTCAATAATCATATAAGCTGAAGCACTAAACTCACTTATAGCCTCAAGGTCAACTTTATTTAAGCTAAGTTTCTCAATTTCAATATATTCCTTAAGGTGAATTACATGATGCTTAGCTGTTTGCTCAGCAGTTGGGCCTCTAAATTCCCAAATTAATTTAATTTTCTTACTCATAATGATATAATATTGAACTGCAAGATACTTAAAATGCGGAATAAGATTTATATTTGTAGTATGCATACATATTTTTTATTCATTAGCGGTGTTGAAATTATTTTTATCCTCTTTATTGTGGTGATGATTTTTGGTACTGATAAGTTACCTGAAATAGCTCGTAGTTTGGCTAAAGGAATGAATCAGTTAAAGAGTGCCACAAACGAGATAAAGTCTGAAATTCACAATAGTGCTAAAACCCATGGTATTGATACAGATTTAACTGGAGATGTTAGAAAAGAAATTAATAAAGTGAAAGAAGAAATAGACGATTTAACTGGGCCAATTAAACGTCGATTTTAGGATTACTTTATTCTGCTAATGGTCAGTCCATCACGAATTGGTAATAACACTGTTTCTATTCTTGGGTCTTTATTTAAAAGTTTATTGTATTCCAACAAAACTCTAGTAGATTCATCTTTGGGTTGTAGAGGTTCCAATACTTTGCCACTCCATAGAACATTATCGGATAATATTATTCCTCCAGAATTCATTTTGTCGATAATGATATTGAAATAGTTGACATAATTGGGTTTGTCGGCATCAATAAATACCAAATCAAATTTGACATCTAACGTTGGAATAATATCTATGGCACTTCCTAAATGTTGGTGTATATGCTTTCCAAAACCTGATTTATCAAAATACTTTCTTTGAAAATCAACCAATTCTTCATTTACATCTATGGTATGTAATTGCCCGTTTGGTTTCATTCCTTCTACTAAGCTTAATGCTGAATACCCAGTATATGTTCCTATTTCTAATATGGTTGTAGGATTTACCAATTTAGAAATCATACTCAATACTCTTCCTTGATAATGCCCGCTTAACATACGAGGTTGTAGTATTTTCTGGTATGTTTCTCTAGTTAATTGTTGTAATAACTCAGGCTCTATTTGTGAATGAGCAACTACGTAATCGTCTAATTCTTGAGGGATGAAATGCATAATTGTGTAATAATTAAAAGACCTCACAAATATATAATAAATGCGAGGTCTTATTCTATTAATCATTTTATTTAATGTCAATCATTAATCTCTTTATGAAAGGAGATATTAATAAAGCTATAATACCAACAATTATTGATATTATTCCAAAGCTTGCATAAATTGATACATAGGAAAATAATTGCTGTAATGCTTCAGTTCCATTTGAAACAATTTCGCTGTTTAAACCTGTAATGGCTTCAATAATTTTAGAGAAGATACCTTTGGGGAATATAGAGCAACCTTCTTTACTAGCAGTTAATATTGCAATTTTTCCAGCAAAAAAGTGACCGTAAAAATTTGCTGATAACCAAACGCCCATGATGAATGCTAAATATTTCCCAGGAGACAATTCTGTCATTTTAGATAATCCAATAGGAGATAAAAATAATTCACCAACCGTTAGTACAAAATATCCAACTACCAAGTATAACATTGACGTTCTTGCAAAAGCATCAGCACTTGAAGCCGAAGTAGCAAAAATAACAAACCCAAGGCCAAGTAAAATCATTCCTATTCCAAATTTAATAGGTGAATTAGGGTTCTTTCCTTTTTTTGTTAAGTAAGTCCATAATATTGAAAATGGTATCGCCAATAGCATAATAAATCCTGCATTGATACTATTGGTTCCTGCGGCATTTAGACCCACAAGGTTCACGTTTCTGTCAGCAAATAAAGTTAATGAGCTTCCTGCTTGTTCAAAAATGGCTGAAAATAATACATACAGTATTGTGAAATATACAGCAACGAACAATCTCTTTCTTTCATTAATACTTACTGTTTTAAGGATGTAAATAATATAACCAATGATGAATACTGAAACAAGCCATACTAAATAATGTTCAAACTGATTAAATTTAATGATTAATGCGAATAAAGGAACGGTAAGGATTGCTCCTATTATTATTTTATGTTCTTGGGTAATTCCTTTCTTTGTTTTTTTTAGAGTTTGTGGAGCTTCCCCTTTTCCGTTAAATGCGTCTTTTTTAAGTCCTTTTTTGAAAACCAATAATCCAACAAGCATACCAATTCCTGCTAAAACAAACCCATAATGCCAACCGTATAATTCTGCTATCCATGCACATAATAGCGGTGCAATAGCAGCACCTACGTTAATTCCTAAGTAGAATATAGTAAATCCCGCATCTCTTTTTTCATTGTTATCTTGATATAATTCGCCAACTAAAGATGAAATGTTTGGCTTAAAGAAACCATTACCTACAATGATCAATCCTAATGAACCATAAAAGAAGATTGGTTGCTCAAAAGTTAGAAAAAAGTGTCCCAAAGCCATGAGAATACCACCAATAGTAATTGCTTTTGAAAAGCCTAAAATTTTATCTGCTAAAATACCACCTATAAGTGGGGTTACATATACTAAAGAGGAATAGGCTGCATATACTCCAAAAGCCATAGTATCTTCAAATAGTAACTGTTTAGTCATGTATAAAACCAAAAGAGCGCGCATTCCATAGAAAGAAAAGCGCTCCCATAATTCAGCAAAAAACAAATAAAATAATCCTTTTGGATGACCAAATATAATATCTGGCTTTGATGAGGCAATAGTGTTCATTATTCTTAGATTTAAAGTTGAAAGCAAAACTCTAACTTGTGGCCTCTAAAAATAAATGATGTGTTTTTTTATTCTAAAAAATAATGGTTTGTGATTAATTGTAATCCTAGTTACAATTAATCACAAATGGTATTATAAGCCTGGTTTTCAGTGTTTTTATTGAATTCTTCTAATAAGACATTATCTATAGTAATATTATTAGGGAGCATACGTAAACGGTAGTTCCCCTCGCCAATAAAAGTGAGTAAATCACGTCTTTCTAAAAGATTATGAGCATCTAATTCTAGAATTGAATTGATATTGTCTATGATTCTTGTGAGGTAGGTTTGACTTTTTATTTCACCTCCAGAGCTCACTAAAATACTTTGTGAATTGCCTTCTCCATATTTTCGTCTAATAGCAAATTTTAATAAGTTCTTATACTGTGTAGTTTTAGATTTAAAATCAATGGTTCGATTAACAACCCCTTTAGCAGGTATACTAATAGTAACTAAGCCCCAATCAAGAAATTTAAGATTTATTTCATTTGGTTTAGGCATACTAGCTAAGCGAATAACCCAAGTTGTGGCTAATACCAAACAAATACAAATCAAGGAAGTTTTCGCAATGATTTTAAGGAAATTGTTACTGAATTCGTCCCCAAAATGGATGAATACATCTGATAATTGTGATACAAATACCAAAAGTATTACAGCTATTGAGAGATAAGCAATGATTTTTAAGCCTCTATAAATAAATGTTTTGAAAAAAGACACCGCTAATAACCAGCATAAAAAGGCAGATAATATCATATCTGGAATACCACTAATCTTTATTCCGTTACTAATGTTATTTGCTCCTAAGTGGTTCGATAAACCGAATGTTAAAAGTGAGGTAACAATAATAATGGTTATAATTATCTTGATGTTCTTGATGTTGTTGTAAATAAATTTAGGAGCGTAATAGAAGTAGAATAGCGCTAATAGTAAAAACAGGTTATTTATAATAGAAAGTAAATTTATACCTAGTTGGAACCCAATTCCTTTTTGTAAATTTAATGAGTTTCCAAAATAGGTCCAACATCCAGAAGCTACCCAAACAAGCATAGCAAAACTTAAATACAATAATCCTTTGTCCACTCTTTTATTAGACTGATTTTCTTCTAATAAACTACTAAACCTTTGTCTGATATTATGCCAAATGGCAATCAGAAGTACTGCTCCAATACCAGAAATAAAAATATGTGATAAGTTATAAAAGGAAGTAACGTCAGTCATAAATGTGTTTAAATAATTAGACCTCATAAATATATAAAATTTATGAGGTCTAGGATGCTTTAATTTTTTATAATCAGGGGTAAGGTTTAATTTCCAGATAAGATCTTTTTAACTAGCTCTTCTTTTGCTTTTTCATCATCTCCAAACAACCAATTTAGGACATTGTTTTCCCAAATGTCATCGTATTCTTTTTCATTAATCAAATTACGTTCTTTAGCTAAATCTAATATTTTTCCTGGGTATGATGATTGTGCATCATTTTCCATTTCTCCTAAAGGATAAGGGTCATCTAAGCCCATAATTACCTGTTTGCTTCCTTGTCGTTCAAAAGTAAGCTTTAACGAATCAGTATCATGAACAAGTGTATCAAAATAAATGTTTTTATGTCCAACTGCTTTTCTTGGATGTGTTTTTCCTTCAAACAAATCAGGTCTTCCATCAAATCCTTGAATTCTTCTACCTAAATTCATTTGAGCTAGTTGTCCACCATGAGCAAAACAAGTTCTAATATTAGGGTAACGCTCTTGCATTCCGTTTAAGGTGTAGAAATGATATGCATCCCCACATTGTGCTAACATCCAAACTAAATGAAAACGCCAAGCTGTATTCGCTAGCTTGATCATTTTATCTCCGTCATAAGGATGTACTTCAATAGCAAGTTTGTATTTATTGGCTAATTCAAAAATCGGGTCGTTTTCTTCATCAAAAATGCATCGCCACTGACCTATTGAATCCATGTAATGTGTAGGTAAGCATAATACTTTCATGCCTAGTTCTTCTACACAACGTTCAATTTCCCATAAAGCACCATTAATAAAACCTGGATGTACTACAAAACCACAAGTGAATTTTGAAGGGTTGTCATGTTGTACTTTTGCATTAAAATCGTTCTGAAAACGCAAAGCGTGTTTCATTTCTTCCAAACGCAATCCATTTCCGTATAACTGCGAAAGATTTAATACAACTGCATGGTCAATGTTGTTTTTGTCCATCCAGTCTAATTTTTCATTTAGAAAAAAACTAGAATCGGTTACGGGACGTTTCCACCCTTTTTGCAGCATATATTTACGCTCATCATCGACCCAAAAAATTTCTTTCTCCTTCATAAAAGCTGGAATTTCTTCAGGATATGGAAGTAGATGAGAATGACCGTTTATGCGAAGTTTTCTTTTCATAGCGTATTATTGGGTAGTTTTTATATGTATAATATACTCTTTTTTTTTAGGAGTATCAAATAGGCATAATTGTGTTATAAACTTTTTGTTCTTCCTCCATCTACAGGAACGTTAATTCCGTTGATATATGAAGCCGCTTCTGAAGCTAAAAATGCTACTGCATTTGCAATTTCTTCAGGTTTAGCAAAGCGATTTGCAGGAACTTGAGATTTCATTGCGGTAGAAACTTCTTCAAAAGATTTTCCTGTTTTTGATGCTTTGTTGTTGATGATTTCATTCAAACGTTCGGTTCCTGTAGCACCTGGTAATACATTGTTTACCGTAATTCCAAAAGCGCCTAATTCACCGGCTAAAGTTTTAGACCAATTAGCTACAGCTCCTCTAATAGTATTAGAAACTCCTAAACCAGCTAAAGGCTGTTTTACAGAAGTAGAAATTATATTAATGATTCTTCCGAAACCAGTTTTTTTCATTCCAGGAACTACAGCTTGTACTAATACATGGTTGCATTTTAAATGTTGCGTGAACGCAGATTCAAACTGATCTAAAGTAGCACTAAACACTGGTCCTCCAGCTGGTCCTCCAGTATTATTAATTAAAATATGAAACTCCTGATTAGCACCAGAAATCTTAGCTCCTAAATCTGTTGGGTTTTGAAAATCAGCGATAATATAGTTGTGCGATTGCCCTTTTGAATTGTCTAATTCAGTTAAAACAGCTTTAAGTTTTTCTTCGTTTCTTGCTACTAAAGTAATATTTGCTCCCATAGAAGCT
>Ga0209291_1000046_pt1 | contig 132475 bp, 104 predicted proteins | sample GOMGulsemesocosm_FD_184633 | JGI IMG/M metagenome (GOLD analysis project Ga0209291, IMG submission 184633) | Methane-oxidizing microbial communities from mesocosms in the Gulf of Mexico - GOM9B Gulf of Mexico (SPAdes) (version 2) | ecosystem: Environmental > Aquatic > Marine > Cold seeps... | reverse complement strand
TGGAACTTACAATGGTAATCAAATGCCAGCTTCTGATTACTGGTTTAAAATTATGTATATAGAAGGAGAAGGAAGTGATAGTGCTCAAAAAGAGCTTAAAGCACATTTCTCTCTAAAGAGATAAATACTAATCTTATAACAAATAAAAAAGCCTCGCTATTAGCGAGGCTTTTTTTATATTTGATTATTGGTTAAAACAGTTTTTTGGAAGCTAAAAATACATTTAATAAAGAAAATAGTAGTAGGGGATGTTTTAAAGAACTAAGGATAAAAAATGAGATATAATACTTTAGTTATTTTAAGACGGGTTTAAATAGAATAGATGGTTTTTGTTTTACTCAACAATGTAAAAGCAAAAAAAAAGAAAATAAGCTTTATTATTGAAGCAGCAATTGAGGTTGTGAAATTAAATATGGAGATAATGTTTATTAGATATAATAGAGAAAAAAAATGATTGAAACAATTACTAATTCGTGGAAAAAGATATTAAAGCAAGAATTTGATAAAGAGTATTTTGAAGAGCTGTCTAAATTTATTGAAACTTCATATCAAAGCTTAAATTGCTATCCAGTTAAAAAAGATATATTCAATGCATTTAACCATTGTGATTTTGATGACGTAAAAGTAGTGCTTATAGGTCAAGATCCATATCATGGGAAAGGGCAGGCAAATGGACTTTGTTTTTCGGTACATAATGGAATAAAGCATCCGCCATCACTAATTAATATATTAAAAGAATTAACTACTAATTATAATAGTTTATACCCAGTCACTGGAGATTTGACAGCTTGGGCTAAGCAGGGAGTGTTATTATTAAATGCAACACTAACTGTTGAAGAGTCTAAGGCAGGGAGTCATCAAAAAAAGGGGTGGGAGGTCTTTACCGATGCAGTTATCAAAAAAACATCTGATGAAAAAGAAAATGTGATTTTTTTACTCTGGGGAGGTTATGCACGTAAAAAAGTAAAACTAATTGATGAAACTAAGCATTGTATTTTAGAAACAGGACATCCATCACCATTAAGCGCTAATAGAGGCTATTGGTTTGGGAATGAACATTTTTTAAAAACTAATGTTTATTTAAAATCTAAAAATATATCAGAAATTGACTGGTTGCTATAAGCTATGAATTAATTCCTCGTAATCAGCCTTTCTAGGAATGATATCCAGTTCTAGTAATCTATCTTGAATTTTAGTAATAGTTTTTCTATCTAAATTTTCTTGTGACCATTCAGTAATCTCTAACCATTCTTGAACATCTTCTAATTTTTGGTCATATCTGTGAGATATCATACGGTCAATACTTGGGATCATTTTAAATTCTTCGGTAGTGTCGTTTATAATTTCAAGAATGTCTTTAATGATAGCTTCGTTTTCTTCTAAAACGTCATTTCGTACAGCTATTACAAAACAAGGCCAAGGAGTAGGGCAGTGATCTACAACTCTAAAAGTACCGTTGTCAACATAGGGTTTTGTGGTAAATTTTTCCCACATAAAGTAATCGCCAATTCCATTGGGTAAACCTAGTAAAGCACCATCAAGGTTTTTAATAACTTCAAAATCTAGATCGTTTTTGGTGTTCCATCCGTTTTCTTCAGCATTAACATAAGCCATTAAATGAGAACCTGATCCGTAACGACTAATAGCCGCTTTTTTTCCTTTAAGATCGTTAATAGATTTGTAAGGTGAATCATTAGCCACGTGAACCCCCCATATTAAAGGAGATTTTGTATAGATTTGTACAATTTTACATTCATTTCCATCAATAATATCACGTATAATTCCTTCGGTAAGGATTACAGCCATATCTATTTCTTTATCACGTAAAGCTTTACACATTTGACCGGTTCCTCCAGAATAATCATGCCAACGTAAATTAATGTCTTTTTCATGATAAGATTTATCACGTAAAGTTAAATACCAAGGTAAATTGAAATGCTCAGGAACTCCACCTATTTTGATGTTTTTCATAGTATTAAATATATACTTTTTTTATTAACGAAATGGTTATTTAGCTAGCTTATCTAAACAATATACAATTAAATCGTCAACCAATTTGTTAGGGTTTTCAGAAAATTCACCAGTTGCTCTATTGGCTAATATCGCATTCATAGATACAGCTTTGTGCCCTAGTAACTTAGATAAACCATAAATACCAGCAGTTTCCATTTCTAAGTTAGTAATCTGCTTTCCTTTAAAATTAAAACTTGCTAATTTATCATTCAATTGATTGTCTTCTAATTTCAAACGTAAAACACGTGATTGAGGGCCGTAAAAACCAACATTTGTGGCTGTGAAACCGTTAATGACTTTATCGGATTTAAATTGAGCTCCTAGAAACTCATCATAAGCAACAACATATGGTGCTGATTTATCCTCTGACCAGTCAGTTTGTTGCATAATAGCTTTTGATAGTGTTTTATTTTGAACATGTTTACTGTCGTAAAAATGTAGTAAACTATCAAAACCTACAGCTAATTCAGAGAGTAGAAATGAGTCAATTGGAATTTTATTTTGTATTGTACCCGAAGTACCAATTCTTATAATATCCAATGATGTATGTTCTGGTTTTATTGTGCGAGTTTTAAAATCAATATTTACTAAAGCGTCTAATTCGTTAAATACAATGTCAATATTGTCTGTACCAATACCTGTGGAAATAACGGTTATACGTTTTCCTTTATATATTCCTGTTTCAGTTTTGAACTCTCTTTTTTGTTTTGAAACTTCAATTGTATCAAAATGCTTTGTAACACTTGAAACTCTATCAGGGTCACCAACAGTAATTATAGTGGTTGCCAAATCCTTCGGAAGTATATTTAAATGATAAATACTGCCATCAGGATTTATGATTAATTCAGATTCTTTTATAGTCATTTTGTTAATGTAGATTGAGGATGTGATGCAATGGTTGATTTTTAACCTCCAACTCTTTTTACTTTAAAGCCTTTAGCAATTAATAATTCCATGATAGTATCACGATAATCACCTTGTATAATAATAGTGTCATCTTTAAAACTACCACCAACACTAAGTTTTTGTTTCAATTCTTTAGCAAGTAATTTAAAATCAGCGGTAGCGCCAGTATATCCATCAATAATAGTGATTGGTTTTCCTTTGCGTTTTTCATACTTACACAATAACGGTTCATCTTGAAGCCAAATTGTTGATTTTTCTTTTTTTGAAATAGGTATTTTAGTTTCTTGATGTTCCGGGAATAAGTTTTTTAGCTGATCTTTTAAATCCATTTTATTAGTGTTCTAATATAAAATGGTATCAGTTTAAAATTAAACTAATACCATTTTATGATGTAATTATTTTTTAATTAACCCTAGTTCAATTAATCTTTCAGTTAAAAAATCACCAGCAGTAATATCTTCGAACCCTTTGGGGTTCTCTGAAGTAATACAGTTTTCTAAACAATTTAAAGGCATTTCACTTACAGGGTGCATAAAAAATGGAATAGAATAACGTGAAGTTCCCCAAAGTTCCTTAGGAGGGTTTACAACTCGGTGTATAGTAGATTTTAAAGTGTTATTTGAATGACGTGATAACATGTCACCAACATTAATTACTAATTCGTCTGGTTGTGCAATTGCATCATGCCAATCACCATTATTATCTTGTACTTGTAAGCCCTTACCGTGAGCCCCCATTAATAAAGTGATTAGGTTTATATCACCGTGAGCAGCAGCACGAACAGCATTCTTAGGCTCTTCAGCAATTGGGGGATAGTGAATTGGTCGTAATATGCTATTTCCATTTTTGATGTAGTTGTCAAAGTAAAACTCATCCAATTCTAAAAACAAAGCCAATGCACGTAATACATAAACTCCCGTTTTTTCTAACATTTTATAAGTTTCTTTACCTACAGAGTTAAAGTTAGCTAACTCGTTTACGGTAACATTTTCAGGGTATTCAGCTTTTAGAGCTGCATTATTCTCAACGTATTGACCAAAATGCCAAAACTCTTTCAAATCACCTTCTTTTTTCCCTTTAGCTGATTCTTTTCCAAAAGAGATATAACCTCGTTGTCCACCAATTCCTTCTATTTCATAGGAACGTTTTGTTTCAACAGGCAATTCAAAAAAATTCTTGATTTCACTATATAAGTTTGATACTAGTTCTTCACTCAAAAAGTGACCTTTTAAAGCTACAAAACCAATTTCTTGGTAGGCTTTACCAATTTCATTAATAAACTTACGCTTCCTTGTTTTATCACCTGATAAAAAATCGGCTAGGTTGACACTGGGTATATTTTGCATTTTCGAATTTCTTAAAATAGTTAATAACTTTAATTTAGTAAAACACTTGAAGCCCCAAAAATAAGAAAAAACAAGCAGTTATCATAAAATTCTAAGTAAGGGAGTTGTTAACAATTCACAAAAAAAATACATATGTTTTGATACTAGTATAATTTTCGTCATTTTTGAAGTATAAAGTTTGATATATGATGACTACAATTACTGAAAAAACACCAATAACGTTTGATAGGAAGGATATTTCTAATGAAACATTATTGGATTTATATAGCGCAATGTTAAAACCTCGAATGATAGAGGAGAAAATGTTGATTTTATTGCGTCAAGGAAAAATATCTAAATGGTTTTCTGGAATCGGTCAAGAAGCCATTTCAGTTGGAGTAACTTCTGTTTTAAATAAAGAAGAATATATATTACCAATGCATCGTAATTTAGGGGTGTTCACTACACGAGAGATCCCTTTATATAGATTATTCTCACAATGGCAAGGAAAAGCAAATGGATTTACGAAAGGTAGAGATCGTAGTTTTCATTTCGGAACACAAGAATTTAATATCGTAGGGATGATTTCTCACTTAGGACCACAATTTGGTTTAGCTGATGGAATTGCATTAGGTAATTTATTAAAAGATAACAAGCAAGTTTGCGCAGTTTTTACGGGTGACGGAGGAACAAGTGAAGGGGATATTCACGAAGCTTTAAATGTAGCTTCTGTATGGAGTTTGCCTGTATTATTTTGTATTGAAAATAATGGATACGGATTATCTACTCCGGTTAGCGAGCAGTTTAATTGTGAACATTTAGCTGATAGAGGTAAAGGTTATGGTATGGAAAGCCATATTATAGATGGAAACAATATTTTAGAAGTGTTTACTAAGGTGAATGCTTTAGTAGAAGACATGCGTATTAATCCACGTCCTGTTTTATTAGAATTTAAGACATTTAGAATGCGTGGGCATGAAGAGGCTAGTGGTACAAAATATGTCCCTCAAGACTTAATGGATGCATGGGCAATTAAAGATCCAATAGTAAATTTTAAACAATTCTTGGAAGCTGAAGGCGTTTTAAATGATGTTGTTGAAGCAGAATTAAAAGAGCAATTTAAACAAGAAATTAATGATAATTTAAAGCTTGCGTTTGATGAGCCAGCAATTGAAATTGATTTAAGTAAAGAGTTAAATGATGTGTTTCAAAGTCACGAATACCAGCATGTTGAAAAAAATAAAGAAACAGAAAATATTCGTTTAGTTGATGCTATTTCAAAAGGATTACGTCAGTCAATGGAAAAACATGATGACTTAGTGATCATGGGACAAGATGTAGCAGAATATGGAGGTGTTTTTAAAATTACTGATGGTTTTGTAGAAGCTTTCGGAAAAGAGAGAGTACGTAATACACCAATTTGTGAATCAGCAATAATTTCTGCTGCTTATGGATTATCGGTAAGTGGGATTAAATCGGTTATGGAAATGCAATTTGCTGATTTTGTTTCTTCAGGATTTAATCCGATTGTAAATTTATTAGCAAAATCTCATTACAGATGGGGGCAAAATGCCGATGTAGTTGTACGTATGCCTTGTGGTGCTGGTGTAGGAGCTGGGCCATTTCACTCACAAACCAATGAAGCTTGGTTTACAACTGTACCTGGATTAAAAGTAGTATATCCAGCTTTTCCAGCTGATGCAAAAGGGCTATTAGCAACATCTATTGAGGATCCTAACCCGGTAATGTTTTTTGAGCATAAAGCGATATACAGAAGTGTGTATCAAGATGTACCTACGGATTATTATACTATTCCGTTAGGAAAAGCTAGTGTTTTAAAAGAAGGGACTGATATTAGTATTATTACTTTTGGAGCTGGAGTACATTGGGCTTTAGATACATTAGAAAAGAATCCTGATATTTCAGCAGATTTAATTGATTTAAGATCTTTAGTTCCTTTAGACAGAGAAGCAATATTTGATTCTGTTAAAAAGACAGGGAAAGCAATAATTTTGCAGGAAGACAATGAGTTTGGTGCATTTGGTTCTGATTTATCAGCGCTAATAATGGAAAACTGTTTTGAGGCTTTAGACGGACCCGTAAAACGTGTATCAAGTATAGAAACACCAATACCTTTTTTACCAACTCTAGAAAAACAATACTTGGCTAAAGACAGATTTGAAGAGGAGTTAAGAAGTTTGTTAGCGTATTAATATTTGTTAAATAACTCATAAGTATAAAATCTTTAAAGAATAGAGTAATTCTCTTCTTTAAAGATTTTAATTTTTGTAATAAATTCACAAACGCCTTTTATTGTAAGCGCCTAGTACACATCTCTTTATACTTGTAATTAAATAGTTGTAATTTAATTTTTAAATTATATAAATATCCCACCTTTTATTTATGTAAATTCGAGTCGTTTAAAATTAATAACTAACTAAAACTAATCAGTATGATTAAAAAACAACTTTTGATGGCAATTTTATTTGCCATAGCTTTATGTGGATTTTCGCAACAAGCAAGTGTTACGTCAGGTAAAGATATTTCTAATGCTAATGGGAGCATAAGTTTTTCAATTGGCCAACCTAATTACGAGGTAAAAAACAGCTCTCAGGGTGTGGCTAATGAGGGAGTTCAGCAACCTTTTGAAATTTTAGTTTTATCTATTATTGATTCTTCAGAGGATAGTCTTAGTATGACGTTATACCCAAATCCATCTACTGATTTTATTACTTTATCATCAAAAAATGAAAATTTAGAAGAATTATCATTTGCTCTTATTGACAATAGTGGGAAAATAATACTTAATGATCAGAAAGTTAATTCTGAAAATGAAAAAATAAATATTAAAGCTCTACCTTCTAACATGTACTTCTTAATAATTAGCAAATTAAATAAAAAAAGTAAAACTTTTAAATTCTTAAAAAAATAACTAACTATGAATTCAATTTTAAAAAAAATAAGCTTATTATTTATCCTGTGCTTATCAATTAACGCCATTCAGGCTCAAGCACCTAAAAAAATGTCTTATCAAGCGGTAATAAGAGATGCAAGTGATAACTTACTAAGTAGCACAAGTATTGGAATGAAAATAAGTATACTAAAAGATAGTGATTCTGGTTCAACTATTTACTCCGAAACACAGGTATCAAGTACTAATGGTAATGGATTAGTTTCTCTTGAAATTGGAGGAGGAACGCCTGTTTTAGGAACTTTTGAAGGGATAGACTGGTCTACAGGTAGTTATTTTATTAAAATAGAAACTGATCCTACAGGTGGAAGTAATTATACTATTAGTGGTACAAGTCAACTACTTAGTGTACCCTATGCATTATATGCGGATAATACTTCAAGAAAGGGAGATACCGCAATTTTGATTACGGGTGATGTAACTGATGCAGAAGCAGTAGCTATTATTGCTAATGAAGTTGGTCCTAATACTATTTATGTTTACGTTGTGGATACAACTACTTTAACAACAGTTGACTTGAGTAGTGTTACGACTACATTAATTAAACTTAAAATTGAAAATAATACTGACTTAACTACAGTTGTTTCCAATGGATTAGAAAAAACTATTGAAGGGTTTATTATTAAAAATAATCCAAACTTGAGTAGTATATCTTTTAATTCTTTTAAAACTGCAGTTGGAGATTTTCAAGTTTCTGCTTGTGAAAATTTAAATAACTTAGTTTTTCCTGTGTTAGAAAATGGTTTCTTAAATACCTTCAGTAATCCTTTTGTAAGTATAGATATGCCTTCTCTTATAAAAGGAGGATTAAGTGTTTCTAACACTTCTGTTACAAATGTTAATTTACCAGTTTTTGCCTCAGGTTCTTTAACAATTAGAGGGACTTCTATGACAAATATTAGTATACCTTCATTTAGATCTGGTTTATGTTTTATTCAGGATAATTTATTATTAACGAGTTTAAATATGCCACTATATGAAAGTGGAACAATGCTTATATCTGGCCAATATGCAGGAACTGCTAATAATTTATTAACTACTATTAACTTACCATCATATAAAACTGGGGATTTACAAATAAAATATAATCAAATACTTTCAAGTATTAGTTTACCTATTTATGAATCTGGAACACTTCAAGTATGGAGTCAACATTCTTTAACAAGTTTAAGTTTACCTTTGTACACATCAGGTAATTTATTGATAAAATTTAATGATATTACAACGATAGATTTCCCTTCTTTAACAAATGCAAACAATGTTAATCTTCAAGGTAATAACTTATCAAGTTCAGAAGTAAACTCTATATTAAATCAAATGCTAACTATTACTCCTTTAGACGATAAAATAATAAACTTAAAACAATCTCCTATTGCACCGCCTACCGGACAAGGAATTACAGATAAAGCGACTTTAATAGGTCTTGGTAATTCTGTAACTACTGATTAGTTTTTTATTAATAAACAGAAGAATTATTATATAAAGAGGTTGAACTTAATTGTACAACCTCTTTACTTTTAGATTTATACTAGTTAAATAATTCACAAAATAAAAGCCGTTATCATATTCCGTTTTTATTTTTGTATATTTATGCCGTGAAATTTTTAGTCACCATATTTGCTTTTCTAATACTTGTGCCACCAGCTCAAGCACATGTTGATGTTATAGCATTTGATGCTGTTGAATTGCATGCGGGTGAAGAATACTATAATGAAGCTCATCAAGCCAATCATCATGGGCACGAAAATGACACTGAAAACGAAACAGAGCACCACCATCACTGTACGATGCTTGGTATAACTTATGCTATTATTAATATTACTAATAGTTACGTTTTTTTTAATAGTACTGAACAGAAGCAACTTATTATAAGTTACGATAATCTTCATGAGAATAGTTATTTAAATAACCTTTTTCAACCTCCTCAACTGTCTTAATTGAATAGTTCTCATTTTCCTAATAAAGGAAAATTTAACTTTTTTGCTTCTTTAACTAAATTGAAGCTAGATAATTTTCAATTAATTTCAATCAAAAATAGATGTGATAATAAGTCTTTGGTTTTATAATTAAAAGACTCTTATTCCTATTTTTCAACAAAACACACATGATTAATAAACTTATTGAGTTTTCAATCAATAACAAATTTGTTATTGCATTGTTTACACTAGCGCTTATTGTTGGCGGAATTTACAGTGTTAAGCAAGTTCCTGTAGATGCCGTACCAGATATAACCAACAACCAAGTACAAATAATAACCCAAGCACCTAACTTGGGAACAGAGGATATAGAGCAATTTGTTACTTATCCAGTAGAAGTAGCTGTTGCTAATTTACCAGAAGTAACAGAGATTCGTTCCATTTCTCGTTTCGGATTATCCGTAGTAACTATTGTTTTCAGTGACGATTTAGATACTTATTTGCCAAGGCAATTGGTTTCTGAGAAACTTACAGAAATAAAAGCTAATATACCTGAAGGTTTTGGAACCCCTTTTATGGGACCTATTTCTACAGGTTTAGGAGAAATTTATCAATATACATTAGAAGTTGCTCCAGAATTTAAAGATAAATATGATGCTACTGAATTACGTACGATTCAGGATTGGATTATCCGCCGACAAATGGCCATGGTTCCTGGGGTAGTAGAAGTAAATGCTTTTGGTGGTAATGCAAAGCAGTATGAAGTAAGTATTGATCCGAATGAATTAAAAGCGATTGGGTTAAGTATAAACGATGTATATGAAGCTCTTGAAAATAACAATCAAAATACCGGTGGGGCATATATTGAGAAGAACCATCAGGCTAATTTTATTCGGGGTGAAGGATTAGCACGTAGTTTAGATGATATTAAAAATATTGTGGTAGCCAATAAAGGCGGAATCCCAATAACGGTTAAGGATATAGGAACAGTACAATTTGGTACTGCAACTCGTTATGGAGCCTTAACCAAAAATGGTGAAGGTGAAGCTGTTGGAGGTATGATTTTAATGTTGAAAGGAGCTAGCACGGATGAAGTAATTAAAAATGTAACTAATAGGGTTACTGAAATTCAAAAATCATTACCTGAAGGAGTTACAATTAAGCCATTTTTAGACAGGAGTAAACTAATAGCTAACACAACATCAACTGTTAAAACAAACCTTGTAGAAGGGGCGTTAATCGTTATTTTTATTTTAGTCTTTTTCTTAGGGAACTGGAGAGGAGGATTAATAGTGGCTTCAACAATACCGTTATCCTTATTATTCGCATTTATATTAATGAATGCTTTTGGAGTATGGGCTAACCTAATGAGTTTAGGTGCGATTGATTTCGGGATAATCGTTGATGGAGCAGTAATTATAGTAGAGAGTACAGTATTCATGATTTATCAACGCATGAAGAAATCTGGAACTGTGACTGCTAACGATAGAGATAAAATTACTTACAAAGCTTCATCTAAAATGATGAACACTGCTTTTTTTGGTCAATTTATTATCTTAATTGTTTTCTTACCAATTCTTGCATTAGAAGGTGTTGAAGGGAAAATGTTTATCCCTATGGCATTAACTTTTAGTTTTGCTATGATAGGTGCAATGGTGTTATGCTTAACATATGTACCTATGGTTACGTCGCTATTTTTAAAAGCACCAAAAAGTGATAAAAAATATTGGGGAGATAAGGTTGTTCATTGGTTAGAGGATAAATATGAAAATGTTTTAGTAAAAGCACTAACAAAAGGTAGAATCATTGTTTTATCATCAATAGTATTGCTTGGTATATCAGGTTTTGTATTTACAAAAATGGGAGGAGAGTTCATTCCTCAACTAGATGAAGGTGATTTAGCTTTTCATGCCATTTTAAAACCAGGAAGTTCTTTATCGGAATCTATTGCGACAACAACTAAAATAGAAAAGATTGTAAAAGATGATTTCCCTGAAGTAATTGATATAATCAGTAGAATTGGTGTTGCCGATGTTCCAACAGATCCGATGCCGATGGATATAGCGGATGTATTTGTAATTCTTAAACCTGAAAGTGAATGGACCAGAGGTATTTCTAAAGATGAGCTTATATCATCTATGAAGCATGCGGTAGAACAAGTTCCTGGAGTAAATTTTGAATTTACACAGCCAATTGAAATGCGTTTTAATGAGCTGATTACAGGTGTTCGTGAAGATATTGCGGTAAAATTATATGGGGACGACTTGTCTATTTTAGCTGAAAAGGCAGAAGAAATAGGAAAAATTGTAGCTACAGTTGATGGAGTTGCCGATATGAAGGTAGAAGCAACCTCAGGACAACCACAAATAACGATTAATTACAACAGAAGTAAGTTAGCTCAATATGGATTGCAGATAAACGACCTAAACAAGCTTATAGAAACTGCATTTGCAGGGGGTGTTGCAGGAACCATCTTTGAAGGTGAAAAGCGTTTCGATTTGGTTGTACGACTTAAAGAAGAGTTACGACAGGATTTAAGCAATGTAAAAAATTTATTTGTCCCATTACCTAGCGGAGCCCAAATTCCGTTAAAAGAGGTTGCTAGTATAAGCTACAAACCAGGTCCTATGCAAATTAGTAGGGATAATACCAATAGAAGAACTTATGTTGGTATTAATGTTCGTGGACGTGATATCAAATCTTTGGTAGAAGAAATTCAGCAAAAAATTGAAACTCAAGTAACTTTGCCATCAGGGTATTATGTACGTTACGGAGGTGCTTTTGAAAACTTAGAGCGTGCAACAGGAAAACTAAAAACAGTTGTACCATTAGCTTTAGGGTTGATTTTTGTATTGATTTTTATGGCACTAAAGTCATTTAAACAAACTATTATGATTTACATGGCAATCCCGCTTGCAACTATTGGTGGGGTGTTTTCATTAGTATTGCGTGATATGCCTTTTAGTATCTCAGCTGGTGTTGGTTTCATTGTACTTTTTGGAGTAGCCGTATTAAACGGTTTAGTGTTAATAAGTGGTTTTAATGAACTTAAAGAGGAAGGAGTTACTGATATTGATGAACGTATTAAGTTAGGAACAAAAAGACGTATTAGACCAATCTTATTAACAGCTTTGACTGATATGTTAGGATTCTTACCAATGGCATTATCAACATCTTCTGGAGCAGAAGTACAGCAACCACTAGCGACGGTAGTTATTGGGGGCTTATTGACATCTACATTATTAACCTTGTTTGTAATACCTATTTTATATAAGTGGATGGAAAACATGGAAGACAAAAAATTGAAAATTAGAGTTCCAAAACAAGCCATAGCTACAGTATTGTTACTATTCGGATTTGGATTAACTCAAGCACAGCAAACTGTAACTATGGATGAAGCTGTTGCAATGGCAATGGAAAAGTATCCAACCATTGAAGCTGCTGAGTTAGGAATTGCAAAAGCAAAAGCATTAAAAGGAACTGCATGGGATTTAGGAAATACACAAATATTTACTGGAGCTGATGAAGTTGGTAATAATAACAATCCTACATATACAACTATTGGGATTGGTCAAACAAATATTGATGTTTTTGGAATTGCTTCGAAAAGTAAATTGAATAAAGCTGTTATAAAAGTAGCAGAATCAAATTCCGAGTTAACTATTATAGGTTTAAAGGAGAAGGTTAAGAAGTCATGGGTAAAAGCTTATGTGTCAAAAAGATTGTATAAATCATATATAAGTATTGATTCAGTGTATTCAGGATTAAATAAAGCACTTGACTTACGCTACAAAACGGAGCTAATTTCTAAATTAGAACATAGTCTTACAACTAATGAGGGGAATTTAATTCAGTTAAAAACTACTCAGGCATACACAAATTATCAAATTGCATTACAAGAATTAAACAAATGGTTGTTAGCTGATAAATTACTTGATATAAATGATTTAGATTTGGAAAATTTAGATACTACTGCCATAACAACTAATGTAGAGCTGGGTAATCATCCTTTACAATTGTACTGGGACAATCAATTGGCTGAAGCTACTGCACTAAAAAAAGTAGCAAATTCACAGTTTTTGCCAAAGTTTTCTGGACAATATGGTTTTCAGAAAATAGGAGATCAATCAGGTTTTAATAGTTATCAGATTGGAATACAGATTCCTCTGCTATTCATGAAAACTAAGGCTAAAGCTAAAGCTGCTAAAATTAACGAACAATTAATTGCTCAAGAAAACAAAGCAAGGGCAATTCAGTTATCTAGTAATTATAGTAATTTGCTAAATACATTCCTACAGTCTAAAGCTAATTGGAATTATTATAAGGATCAAGCATTGCCATTAGCAGTAGAGCAACGTAATGGAGCTGTATTATTATATAAAGAAGGAGCTATAGATTATCTTTCATTTTTGCAAAATATGAAATCAGCAATTGAGTTAGAAGTAAAAACATGGCAGATCTTAGAAGAATACATGTCACATAAAATACAATTAGAGTATTTCTTAAATACTAAATAAATAATATTCAAGATGAAAAAAGGAACTATATATTTAACAAGCGTAATAATTGTGTTATTTCTACTAAGTAGCTGTAAACACGATACTTCAGACGGGCATAAACATGATGCAGAAGGTAATGATATTGAGCAGTCAGTTGTAAATGATCAACATAACGAAAGTGATGGTCATGATCATGGAGCTACGAAAAAAGGAGAAAGTGATGAGCACGGTCATGAAGAAGAAGTTAAGTTAACTCAAAAGCAAATTGATATTTTAGGTATAAAAATGGATGAAATCTCTGAGCGAAATTTAGGAGGTTTTATAGATGTTAATGGTAAACTAGGAGTACCTCCACAAAATGAAGCAATAGTTACAAGTATTTTAGGAGCAAATATTAGTAGTATTAAAGCAATTGAAGGTGATAAAGTAAAGAAAGGACAAACTTTAGCTTATATCAGCCATCCATCTATAATTACTATGCAAACAGACTATTTACAAACCTATAACAAACTTACTTTTTTAGAGCAAGATTATAACCGTCAAAAAAAGTTATATGATTCTAATGTAGGGTCTGGTCGTGATTATCAATTAGCACAATCGGCATATTCTAATGCTAAAGGATTAACAAAGGGGTTAGCTAGTCAATTAGGCTTATTAGGTATTTCTGCTAAAAATGTTCGTGATGGAAATATTTCTAAAGTAGCCCCTATACGAAGCCCTATAAATGGTTTCATAGAAAAAGTAGAAATTAAGTCAGGACAATACGTACAACCACAAACTCCTTTATTTGAAGTGGTAAATACGGAGCATATTCATGCTGATTTAATGGTGTTTGAAAAGGATATTAGTAAAGTAGAAAATGGACAAACAGTTCAATTTACAATAGAGTCATTAGGAAATAAAGAGTTAAGCGCTAAAATTTATTCCGTTGGTAAATCTTTTGAAGATGGACCAAAAGCTTTACATGTACATGCAGAGATTGAAAATAAGGATAAAAACTTAATACCAGGAATGTACGTAAAGGCACGTATAATTACTAAAAACACATTAACACAAGCATTACCAGAAGATGCAATTTTTCAAGAAGGAGAACAATATTTTGTTTTTACTGCTGAGAAGGAAAATAATGGTTCTTGGGGGTTTGCTCCAAAAGAAGTATTAGTTAAAAGTACTAGCAGGGGTTATACAGCATTCGATTTTGTAGCTCCTTTAAAGAAAGGAACTTTAGTAGCTCAAAGTGGGGCATATTATTTAATGGCAGAATTGAAAAAGAGTGAAGCAGAACATACGCATTAAACTTTTTTAAATAATAGAAAAGCTTCATCTCTTTATAATTGAATTTAAAGATTTGAAGCTTTTCTTGTTTTAAAAACTTTTGTTAAATTAGTTTGATAAAAAAGACAATAATATGTCAGAAAAGAATTCAGAAAATGACGATCATAATCATGAGCACGGAGGTGTTTTTGGTAAAAAAACAGAATTGTATTTTGCTATTTTAAGTGGTTTTTTCTTTTTTATAGGATTGTTAATTGAAAAAGGTACAAATCTTACAGAAAACTATGCACTCATAAGTTTTGTAATCGCTTTTATATTTGGAGGCTGGTTTACTACACTTGAAGCTATTGGTAAAATTATAAAAAAAGAGTTTGAAATTGACTTTTTAATGTTGGTTGCAGCAGCAGGAGCAGCTTATATCGGTAAATGGGAAGAGGGAGCTTTATTGTTGTTTTTATTTAGTATAGGCCATGCTTTAGAAAGCTATGCAATGAATAAAGCAAAAAAATCTATTGAGGCTTTAGGTAAATTATCACCTAAAAAAGCTTTAGTAAAGCGAAATAATGCAATTGTCGAAATCTCAATAGAAGAATTGAAATTAAATGACATTATTGTAGTAAAACCAAATACTAAAATTGCTGCAGATGGAGTTGTTATACAAGGAAATAGTAGTATTAATCAAGCTTCCATAACTGGTGAGAGCATGCCAGTAGATAAAAGAGCTATTACTGATATTTATAATCTTCCAGAGTTTGATGATATTGATAAAAAAAATGTAGTTTTTACAGGAACTATTAATGGTAATAATGTTATTGAGGTTCAGGTTTTAAAGTTAAGTAAAGACAGTACTATTTCTCGTTTGATAAAAATGGTGAGTGAAGTAGAAACTCAAAAATCTCCTACACAATTACAAACTAAAAAGTTTGAAAAATGGTTTGTGCCTGCGGTAATTATTTTAGTTATTTCATTGTGTTTTGCTTTTTTAGTAATAGATGAAACATTTGATGAGAGTTTGTATAGAGCTATAACAGTATTAGTGGCTGCAAGTCCTTGTGCTTTGGCTATATCTACACCAAGTGCCGTATTAAGTGGAATTGCTAGGGCAGCAAAAAGCGGTGTATTGATTAAAGGAGGAAGAGCTTTAGAGGACTTAGGGAGTTTAACAACTATTGCATTCGATAAAACGGGAACACTAACGGAAGGAAAACCAAAACTTACAAATGCTTTAGCATTAAATAAATATGATAAGACTGATTTTTTAACCTTAGTTTTAGAGGTAGAAAGTTTGAGTAACCATCCTTTAGCAAAAGCAATTTCACAAGATATTAAAGAACAATTTTCAATTGAAAATAAAAATAATGCTTCAGATATAAAAGCCATTCAAGGAAAAGGGATTTCAGCTAAATACAATAACGAAAAAGTTTTTATAGGTAATGCAGTTTTAATGATTGAGAAGAAAATCATCATTTCTGAAGTAGTAAAAAAACAAATGAATGATTTATTATTAAATGGTCATACCGCTATGCTAGTTGCGTATAAAAACAAATTAATAGGGTTAATTAGTGTAATGGATGTGCCAAGAAAAAATGCTAAAAGTACTTTTGAAAACTTGAAATCCATTGGTGTTAAGAAAATGATTATGCTTACTGGAGATCACCAAAATGTAGGCGACTCAATAGCAAAACAAATTGGTTTAACTGAAGTAAAAGGTAATTTATTACCTGAAGATAAAGTAATTGCTATTCAAGAGTTAAAGCAGAAATATACTAAAATTGCAATGGTTGGTGATGGCGTAAATGATGCGCCAGCAATGGCTAATAGTACCGTAGGTATTGCTATGGGTGCTGCAGGTAGTGATGTAGCTTTAGAAACTGCTGACGTCGCTTTAATGTCTGATAAAATTGAAAAATTACCTTTTGTAATTGGATTGAGTAGAAAATCGAAGATGATAATTAAACAAAATCTTTGGATGAGCTTGGGGATTGTTGCTTTATTAATCCCAGCAACCATTTTAGGGTATGCAACTATTGGACCTGCTGTTATTATTCATGAAGGGTCAACATTATTGGTAGTGTTTAATGCGTTGCGTTTATTGAGATATGAGAATAATATAGCTAAATAATACTTTCATAACATTTGTAAGTGTTATTTACCTTTAATAGGATTAAACCTTTTTTAAAAGAGTTAGTCTTAAGAAAAACTAAAAATAACTTTTATGCATAATACATGTTTTAAATTACTATGTTTTTTATTTTTCATAAATATGAACGGACAACAAACTGTAGGGGTATTTACGAATACGACAGATGCCTTTGAAGGATATACTTTATTTGGACCTCAAGATAGTAAAGAAACGTATTTAATAAATAACTGTGGGGAAAAGGTACATAGTTGGACAAGTACTTATCTTCCTGGTTTATCATCATATTTGTTGGAAAATGGGAATTTACTGCATACAGGAAGAGTCAATGGCATGGGAGGGGGAAGTGGTATTGTAGAAATATTAGATTGGGATAGTACAGTTATATGGTCACACTCTGTAAGCGGAACTCATGGTAGGCAGCATCATGATGTAGAATTACTTCCCAATGGTAATATTTTATTAATTGTTTGGGATGAACGTACACAAGCCGAAATTATACAAGCCGGTAGTACTACTTCTAATACATCTATAAACTCAGAGCAAATAATTGAAATTCAACCCGATTTAATAAATGGGGGAGCTACAGTAATTTGGGAATGGAAAGCATGGGAGCATTTAGTTCAAGATACAAATAATACATTTGATAATTTTGGTATAGTAAGTGCAAGTCCTGAAAAAATAGATATAAATTTCTTGAATCACAATACTAGTGATTGGTTACATTTTAATGGTATTGATTACAATGCTGAATTTGATCAAATTATTATCAGTTGTCATAATTTTAGTGAATTTTGGATTATTGATCATTCCACATCTACTGCAGAAGCGGCTAGTTCAATAGGGGGGAATTTCGGTAAAGGAGGAGATTTATTATACCGTTGGGGAAACCCACAAGCTTATGATCAAGGAACAGCCGTTGATCAGAGGTTATTTTTACAACACAATACTCATTGGATTCCTAATGGATTGAATGATGCTGGGAAAATATTACTTTTTAATAACCAAGCAGGAACACCTAATAATCAAAATTCATCTACAGTAAATGTAGTGAATACACCTGTAAACGCAAATGGTTTTTATAGCTACAATGGAGGGGCTTATGAGCCAGCAGGTTTTGATTGGACATACCAAGCAACTAATCCTACTGATTTTTATTCCAATATTATTTCAGGCGTACAACGTTTGCCAAATGGAAATACTTTAATTTGTGAAGGAGTGGGAGGACGTTTTTTTGAAGTAGATTCAAGTGGGACAATAGTTTGGGAATATGTTAATCCTGTGAATGATTCTGGAGTAATGACCCAAGGAGATACTATAACGAATAATAATGTTTTTAGATGCACAAAATATGCAGTTGATTATCCAGGTTTAAGTGGTCAAACATTAACTTCACAAGGGTATATAGAAATTGGCTCAACTTATACATGCGATACATCAATACCAGTAGGTAATTGCGATATAGCTACTGTTTTTACAAACGAAACAACTAATGCTGTTTGTTTTGATGTAGTAGATCATGTAAGGAAAATATATACGAATAATATACCAGCACATCAGTATGGACCATTTATAGGAGCTAATACTATTTCTGGTCATGATTTTGAATATTCTATGTGTTTATATCCAGAATTAACTACAAATAGTACGTCTATAATTGAAAATCCATCATCTCAGGGATGTGGTGGAGGATTAATTTTTGGCGTTTCTGACCAAGGGATAAATTATTCTCCTTTTGCCCGATTATATTTCACTAATCCTGATACAGCTGAAGAAAATTTAAACTGGCATATTGAAGCAGACTTTACATTAAATATGGATTTAAATGGAGGACACGTAAATAATGTAAGTAGATATCACTACCATAATATCCCTATAGATTATTTTAATAATGATTTGAATATTGATGGTTCAGAACATTCTCCAATATTGGGTTATGCAGCAGATGGTTTCCCTATATATTATAAGTATTTATACACTGATGAAACTGATTCAAATAGTGGTATTTCAGCTTTTCAAAGTAGTTATCAATTAAGAGCAGGAGTTAGGTCTGGAGATGGTACTACAGCACCAAATGGGACATATGATGGTACTTATGTAGAGGATTATGAATATGTTGCAACTTTATCAAACTTAGATGAATGTGGTGGTCGTTTTGGGATTACTCCAGATTACCCTAATGGCACCTATTATTATGTCTTAACAGATAATTGGCCTTTTATACCAAGATGTTTAAAGGGCTTATATGTAGATAACTCTTTTAAAATAGGTCCTAATTGTCCAAACTCTACAGCCGCAACTGATTGTAGTACGATAGAATTATCGATTAAAGACTTTTCTACATCAGAAGTAGTAGTAACATTATATCCAAACCCAACTAATAATTATATAAATATCAATTTTAGTGAGGGTGTTAATACTATTAAGGTAACAGGAATACATATATTTAGTGCTAATGCACAGATGGTTTATTCATCAAATAAATATGAAGAACGAATTAATGTAAATAATTTGAGTAGAGGAGTTTATTATATTCAAATTGATATTGATCAACTTCAAATAACTAATAAAATGATTATAAAATAATTATTATGAAAGTTATTCTAATACTTTTTACAATATGGGTAGTTCCTTTTTTTCATGCGGAAAATATAGCAGAATATTATTATCAGTTTGATGATGATGTAATAACTTTAAAGTTTGTTATTGAAAACAGTGAAGCTTCAAGTTTTACTTTCGATAATGATTGTAATTTTCAAAAAATGAATGCCTTATGTGTTTTTGAGTATTTAAAAAAAAATAGTTATATAGAGTTGGATAAGAAAAAAATTAATCTAGAATTACAAAATTCATATATAGAAAAAGGGCATTTAATTGTTAATTTGAGTGCTAAAATAAATATTAAATCAATAGAAGAAATAACTATTTATAATAGATGTTTTTATGAATTTAACTCTAATTTTAAAAATAGAATTTCACTGAATATAAAACAGTTTCAGAGTTCATATTTGCTAACAAATAGCAAAACACTAATTCATTTAAATTAATTCATGAATCATAATACACTAGTTTCAATTTATAAATAATTTAATAAAAAACACTAATAACAATTAGCAATATTAATTATTTAAGTTTAGGAAAAAGGAAGCTAATACTTATTTTAATAGGCTTTAGAGCTCCTTTTATTAAACTAAACCTTGTTAAGGAGGCTATTAAGTAAAGTAATATGTATCCGTAGGCAAATATCGATTTAAGAAAGAAATTATTAGCTTCTTGAGCATTCCAAGCAAAAGCAACATATAAATAACTACTCATAAATATAGATAACAAGCTAATAATTAAATATATTTTAATTTGATCATTATCAATACTGATATTCTTATCATAAAAATTAGAATTGTTTAGAGTATTATTTTTCATAAGAAACCAAATGTGAACTGTAGCAAGAAAAAATAAGGTAGTAAGTCCATTATAATTTGATACGGCCTTGTTTATCAACCAAAAATCATAGAACCCATGGGATAACATTGCTAACAAATAAAAGCCTATAAATATAAGTATGGGATGCAGTTTTGTTTTTTTATATTTAACTAAAAAGAATCCATAAGCAATTACTGAACTAAACGTCATATGAGCTACAGTAGCATATAAAGCACGGGCATTGATAATATCTAGCCCGTAGATATTTAAATACATGGCATTCTCTACGAAAGCAAAGCCTAATGCTGAAGCAGATGCATAAAATATATAATCGTAAGGTTCGTCAATAGCTTTTGTAAATTTTAAAAGTATTATAAACGGAATAAACTTAATGGTTTCTTCAATAAAACCAATTCCAAACACACTATATATAAAACTATAAGCTGGGAATTCTGAATCAGTAAATCCTAATTTATGGATGACCCCATATGGGATTTCTGAAAAATAAGTTATTATTATCGATAGTAATAAAATTAGTGCAATGTACCTTTTCTTCTCCTTTTCAAAAATATCTAATTTGATGATATATAGCAACCAAATTAAGCTAATACAAAAAGAAATTCCAATAGAAAAGAATAATTTATTCTTATTCAAATGATCATCTGTAAGATGAAAATGCTCTTCTATAGTTGTGGTATTAATCAACAATAAAGGAATACCAATTAACACAACTACCAGTACCAATGATTTAAAACGTTTAAATCCAAAAAAATCAATTTTATTAGTTGATGCTGTAAAGTCACGGGACTGCTGTAATATCCATTTAAAAATAAGAATTACGCCAATTACGTCAAGTAATAAAAAGATTACGTTTTGTTGCATAAAGTAAAAATAGGAAAAATCATTAATACAGAAAATATTTATAGGTTAGTTAAACATCTTCCATTTAAATTGTTCAAATATGATGCTCCAATTGTTAGGGAAGTTAGCTGTAATTGATAGCTTTTTATCTGTGAATGGATGAATAAACTCTATCTGTTTGGCGTGTAAAAATAAATTGGAACAATCAAATTCTGATTCGAACATTCTGTTATGAAAACGGTCACCATATTTAGGATCCCCAATCAAGGGGTGAGAAATTTTATTTAAATGAATACGCAATTGATGTAATCGACCAGTTTTAGGTATTAATTGAACTAAACTATATCTTGAATTATCATATGGATGTACAGAAATATCTAATTCAACAGTTTTAATACATTTAAAATAGGTGAGTGCCACTTTATGTGCATTAGCATCTCTTCCCTTAACAGGAGTATCTATTTTTCCTGATTCAGTAATATGCCCACGAACTATTCCATAATATATTTTTTGAATTTGATTATTTATAAATAACTCTTGAAATAAAGCAACAAACTCTTTCTTCTTTGCAAATAATATAATACCAGAAGTTTTTCTGTCTAAGCGATGAATAGGATAGAAGGGAAGTTGATATTTATCAAATAACAATTGTACCAACGATTTTTCATCGGATTGATTTCTAGCCATGCTTGAATGATGAACCAAAACATTGTTAGGTTTCTGTACAGCAAGTATATATTCATCTTCATAACAAATAGCCAACATCTATTTTTGATGTTTTATAAATTGAAATAATAGTAATGAAGTACATCCACAGAGTGCAAAACCTATAAACATCGGAAGAGCAGTTGTGTTAATAAAACTTCCTATATAAACTCCAAGTGGAACAGAAAAAAGAGTAGCAACAAAACCTGTAATAGCAGCTCCAATACCAGCAATATGACCAATGGGTTGCATCATTAGAGCTCTAAGGTTTCCAAATATAAATCCTAGAAAGAAAAATTGCATTCCAAAAAAAGAAAGTAATATCCAAACAGATGGATTTTCAGAAGTGTAAAATACGATAACATACAGACACGAAACTATTGCAAAACCTAGTAAAGCCCATTGCAATAATTTTTTCATCCCAAGTTTCATAACTAATTGCCCGTTAATAAAAGTAGCAGCACCAACTGTTAATGCTAAAGAAGCAAAAATATATGGAAACTCATCAACCAACCCGTATTGTAATTGAAACACTTGCTGTGAACCACTTAAATACACCATAAACGAACCTGTAATTAAAGCAGATATAGCAGTACAAACGGTGGTTTGTTTATAGGTAAAAGTTTCTTTAGTGCCTTTTATAAATACATTAAAAGAAAATGGGATTCTATTTACTAAAGCTAAGGTTTCTGGCTGTCTTAGAGCAAACCAAATTCCAACCAGAGCTACAAATATTATTTGAGAATAAAAAATAGTTTGCCAAGAGTAATGATCAAGTATTAGTTTACCAAAAGCTGGCGCAATAGTGGGTACAATAATGAATATAACGGTAACGAAAGACATAATTTTAGCCATATAATCACCTTCATATGTATCTCGTATCATGGATATACTAACTGTTCTTGGTGCGGATAAGGCTATACCTTGTAATATTCTACCCAAAATCATTATTTCTAAGGAATTTGAAAAGATACAAACTAAACTAGAAATCATAAAAAGGATCAAACCAACGTAGATTATTTTTTTTCGTCCATAAGTGTCAGATAATGGTCCAAAAAATAATTGTCCAATCCCTAACCCAAGAAATATCATTGTAACTAATAATTGACCGTCAGTTTCTTTCCGAAAACCTAGAGATAGTCCTATCTGTTGTAATGCCGGTAATAAAGCATCTATGGAAAGTGCAACCATTGCCATTAATGAAGCCATTAAAGCTATAAATTCTAATTGTGAACTAGTTTTTTTTTGCATTAAGCAAAGGTACTATATATTAGTAGTGGAGTTAAATTTGTATCTATATTATTAATTAATTTTGGTTTTATTCAACTTAATAATATACCAACCATCTTAGGCAAACTTCTTCTTGGCTATATAAAATATACATTTAACTATTTAGGAGTTATGTTTTTTAGAATTATAACTAACTTTGATTAAACAATTTCGATAATGTCTTAACTTATGAAAGTGACACTTAAAACCAACATTTTCATAAAAGTCCCCAAGATATCCGTTATGGAATATTAAATAAATCAACTTTATATGATGTGTATGAAGTTGATTTTTTATTATTTCGATAATTAGTGTGGGATACAATATGTGTTCTATTTTACATAATATAAATTATAGTACAAATGTCTCATTTTATATTTTAAGGGTTTTCGCCATTAGATAGCTATAATTCTATATTATGTAAAATATCCCAGGAAGTCTTGTATACATAATAAACTGTAGTACTTGGGGCATTAAACATTTGGCTTTTTAGTTATCGTCTAAATTGAATATTCTGTACAATGGTTCAACATTTTTAAAATATTCAATTCTCGTGCATTTGGAAATATTGATTTATAAGGAAGTCATTTGTAGCTATAATTAGCCATTATGTAAAATTGCCGCTCGCAAACGCTCGATTGCTTTTTAAAAATAATTATGCTGTCGCAGTAATTTTTTTAAACACAATTATCCATCGCTTGCCAACGCCAAAAAAAGCAAAACCTTTTAGCTTCTAATTAAATTCAGAAATTACATTAAAGCTATCGTTGTAAAAAAATCTCATTAGCATTTAGTAAGCATCACGCAACAGTATAAAATTTTCCAGCCACATCATCCACGCTTTAAAATTTCTATACACTTGCTCGTTTCGTCTTTCAATTAAACTTTTTTAAATTGTAACTTTTAATATTATGTAAAATAGAAATTAAAGTTTCTTAATGATATTGTCTAAAGCATATTTACTTAATTCTGGAATTGCCTTTGAAAATACGCTAACCTCCCAATTAGATAAATGTTCTAACATCACGTCATTACTCTTAAATATAGAATTTGGATTTAAAAATACTGTGGATGGAATTAAATATAAAACTTTCGCTTCGCTCTCAATTAAAAGAACTAAACCAATTAATAAATTGTCTTTTAATTCACCTAAATCTTGTTTTGGAATCTTAATACTTCTTTCTACTCCAAAATTAATAGATTGAAAGAATAATTGATTAGAATTACCATTATCTGCCTTTATAATAAATTCTACTCCTTCTCTTCCACTTTCCTTATAAGAAACTTCAATTTGAGCTTTTTCAAGCTCTGATTTCATAAATTTTAATGCGTTTTCAGTAACAGTATTCATAAGTATCAAGATACATTTTTTTTATTTTTCATTATCTTTTGTCTTGAAACAAAAGAAACAAAAATTCAAGGCTGCATATAATTTTGGAAACAATTAACGGCTCGTTTCACTATATTTTAGGAAACATTGTAACAAACCAAAATTGTAAAGAACTTACTTTAAAATGCAGAAAAACCAATAAAACAAGAACTAAACCCCTAAAATATGGTCGCTCCACTCACCTATTGTTTTAACCAAAATTTTAAGAGGCCAAAACCTAACTTATAGAATTCAGTAATTTATTTAATCTAAAAATAGCAATTAAAACTGCTCCTTCTAATATCACACCAAAAACTGCCATTTCATTATAGCCATCCATTAGTAAACTAATTGCTCTAATAATTAAATATGCTGAAACGATAATAACTAAAGGTAAAAACCATTGCTTACCTTTAAACAGATATAATAATGAGAATAATGAAGCTGTTAATAAACCAGCACCAATATCAGTTTTAATCATATTTACACCTAATATTCCATCTGTAGAAATCCCATATTGAGTCATATTAGCATCTGGAGCAAAACTCCACATAAAACCTGCATAGACAACATTATTGCCACTAACCCAATAAATATTCTACAAATCCAAATTCCTATGTTTTTCATATTGTTTTCTATTTAGTTAATCTTTCGTGTTACTCCTTTATATAAATTTTCCCTTCTCTTTCAGCATAGTCATTTCCCCATTTACTTAATTCCATTATAACAGGAATAACAGACTTACCAAGTTCTAATAAAGAATATTCAACTTTAGGAGGAACTTGCGCATATACTTTACGTTTAATGAATCCATTTTTCTCTAACTCTCTTAACTCTTTAGTAAGCATCCTTTGTGAAATACTCGGAATTGCTTTTTCAAAATCACTAAAACGCATAGTTCCGTTTTGAATTAAATACCAAAAAATAACACCTTTCCATTTCCCGGAAATCATTGATAAAGTTAATTCTATTGGACAATTGTAGTAATTTCCTTTTACTTCTAAAAAGTATTTTTGTTTTGCTTGCATACTACAAAGCTACTAAATATCACATTACTTACCAAAGTGTGTGTATCTTCCTATATTGTTGGTACTTGATTGATATATAGGTGTTAACTAATTTTGTAAAGAATTTAATTTCAAATAATTATGAAAGCAATTATAATAGATAATGTCGGAGACGTTACAGAATTTAAAGTCTCTGAATATCAAAAACCTACAATAAACGATAATCAAGTTTTACTAAAAGTTGAAGGTACAAATATAAATCCTGCCGACTTAATGATGAGACAAGGACATCTACCATTAATAAATGAGTTTCCTGTTATTTTACATACTGATGTGGTTGGAACTATAACTGAAATAGGAAAAAACGTAAATAATTTTAGTGTTGGACAACGCGTTTTAGGGTTTGCAGGAGTTATAAATGGTCGTCAAGGAGCATTAGCAGATTTTATGCCTGTAAATGAAAATCAAATTGTATTAGCACCAAATAATATAAGCGTAAAAAAAATCGCAGCTTTACCTATGATTAGTGTTACAGCTTGGGAAGCAGTTGTTGAAAAAGCTAATGTAAAAGCTGGAGAAAAAATTCTAATTCACGGAGGCGTTGGTGGTGTTGGTCATATGGCAGTACAAATAGCCAAATCTTTTGGTGCTACTGTTTATACTACTATTGGTAGTGAAGATGATAAAAAGTTGGCGTTGAGTTTAGGGGCAGATTATGCAATTAATTATAAAACTCAAACTGTAGAAGAATACACTAAAGAGTACACAAACGATTCAGGTTTTGATGTAGTAATTGATACTGTTGGAGGTGCAAATTTTGAAACCTCGTTAAAAGCAACAGCAGCATATGGAAGATTAGTATCTACCTATTTATGGGGAAAAGTAGATATGACGGAAGCAGCTAATAAAAGTATTAACGTATTTCCAATAAATATATGGATTCCAATGGCAGCTAATATTCGTCCTACCTATCATAGTAATATGATTAAAAATGTTGTCGAGCTAATTTTAAAAGGAAAATTAAAACCATTGGTAAACGAAAAAGAGTTTAGTTTTAATGAAGTTGCAGAGGCTCATAAATATGCTGAATCTAAATCTGGCGTAGGAAAGATAATTATACTTAACGATTAATTTACTAAAGCAAAAGCCTTTAGAATTACATACTTACCTTTTTGTTAGTATACTGAAAATAACCAAATCAATACTTAATGGTCAAATACTTTGTAACTTTATCAATACACTAAATTTAAAAGAATTATGATACGAAAATTGTTATTCGGAATAGCTACAGCTTTGTTATTAATAACAATGTCTTGTAAAGAAAACCTAACAAACTCACAATCGGAAACAGCTGATACTGTTGTTGAAGTCCAAGAAATAAAGGATTACACTCAAAAACCTTTAATGAGTAATTACGATACTATTGGTTCATTACGTTTTACAAAGAATAATGCTCCAGGTCAGCACGAATATACCAATATAGACAAGCTACCCGAAACATTTGGAAAAGGAGAATTTACCTTTGAATTATGGATTAAACCAGATAATTCATTTCCTGTAGGAGAAACGCCTTGGCCACAAGACCCTTATCCAATGACAGCGGCTGACGTTGACCAATGGGCAACCAGTGATGCACAATTAACTAATTGGACTGCGGCTGATGAAGAACCATATTCATCAGGTGGTTGGTGGTGGCACGGGAACTGGCTATTAGATGGTTTCTCACGAAATTATGGCGATAGAGACGGAACTTTTGCTTTGCAATTTTATGGTGGTGGACGCTTACGTTGGTTATTTGATGACGGAACTGGACCATCTGCTGATAAAGGTTACCTATACTCTCTTGGTGTATATCCAGCAACTAAAACACCTTCATTATTAGATGGAAAATGGCATAATATACAATGTGTAAGACGTTGGTCTGGAAAATCAAAAGCACTATTAGAATTATGGATTGACGGAAATTTAATAGCTTCAAAAGAAGTTCCAAAAAGAGTTGATTTACAAGAGAAATTTTGGAAAGAATGGATAGGAAATCCAACAGGAACAAAAGGATGGTTTATGGGTGGCGAAGAACAAGCGTGTTCTGGCTCTCGTACTGATTACAATTGGAATCAATTTGAAGATTACAAAGGATTAGTAGATGAAATGCGTTTTTGGGATAGAGCAAAATCACCCGAAGAATTAAAGAACGATTATAACAAAGCTGTTACTATAAATAGTAAAGGTTTGGTTGGTTATTATTCTTTTGAAGATGTAACCACACCAGATAGATACTTGGTTCAAAGTCATATTGATAAAAAAGAACAAATAATGAGTTTAACCAAATTCGGACTTGAAAATTTATCGCCAGAAAATGCACCAGTAAAATAGTTTAATTATGACACAAAAAATTCTAACAGTCGCAGCAGTAACCTTATTATTCATAACTGTTTCGTGTAATCAAAGCGAATCAAAAAATCAAAAAATAGAAACTACTACTTCTAAAACAGAAGTAAAAAAAGCAAAACCGTTTAAATTATTAGTAGATAATGTAGACAATATTGGTTCATTACGTTTTACACTAAATGAAACAGGTAGACACGAATATGCCAAAATTGATAAGTTACCTGCAACTTTTGGAGTAGGAGAATTTACTTTAGAGTTTTGGATAAAACCAGACGCTACTTTTCCAGTAGGATATACGCCTGAACCACAAGTGCCTTATCCAGATAAAATTACAGATATAGACCATTGGGCAACCCATCCTGCACAATTAGTGAATTGGGCAGATACCGATAACGAACCTTATTCTATGACATCTTGGTGGTGGGAAGGCAATTGGATTATTGATGGTTTCGCACGAGGTTACGGACATAGAGATGGTACTATTGGCGTACAAATGTATGGAGGCGGAAGATTACGCTGGTTTTTTGATGATGGAACTGGTCCTTCGGAAGAAAAAGGATTTGTCTATTCCGTAGGTGTATATCCTGCAACTGAAACACCGTCTCTTTTAGATGGAAAATGGCATAATATACAATGTGTAAGACGTTGGGTTGGAAAATCGGCAGCACAATTAGAATTATGGATTGATGGTGCTTTAATCGCTACAACAGAAATTCCAACACGTGTAGATATGCACACAAAGTATTGGAGTGGAGATTGGGGAATTGGAAATCCACCAGGATTAAAAGGGTGGTTTATTGGTGGTGAAGAACAAGCGTCATCAGGTGTGCTAACCGAATACGATTGGCATCAATTAGATGATTATAAAGGTCTTTTTGATGAACTACGTTTATGGGATAGAGCCAAGACTGATGAAGAATTGAAAAATAATTTTGACAAGGCTATAAGAGCAAACAATAAAGGTTTGGTAGGTCATTATTCGTTTGATAACGCAAATACTCCTGGAAGGTATTTGGTACAAGAAAATATTAATAAAGAAGAAGGACAAGTAATGAGCTTAACCAAATTTGGCTTGGTTAATTTGTCACCAGAAAATGCGCCAGTAAAATAAAGTCCATAATGGATATTTAACAAACCAAAAAATTAAACAAATGAAATATAGTATCTATTTAGTTCTCTTTATGTTTTTAGTTGTGTCTTGTAAAGAAAACGCAATAAAATCAGAAAAGAAGCAAGCAAAAGAAATTATGACAGCAATAACATTAGTAGGTAAAAAAGTGGAGTATAATTATGGAAGTTATATGTATCATCTAAATTTCTTATCAGAAAATAAATTGCATTGGGAATGTATAAAAGGAGATGAAAAAGGAAAATATGCAGATGAAACTTATTCAGTACAGCGTTTAAATAACTTTAGTTTTCTAATTTCTTGGGTTGAACAAGATGGATTAGGTGTAAGTCAAGTTCTAAATTTAAAAGACAATACCATTAACTGTTTCTTGAAAATTGACAAAGAAATTATTCCGTTAAGCGGAAGTGTTAAGGTATTGAACTAAACACAGTTTATTTATGAAGATTTCAATATTGGATATGTCTCCAATACACGTAGACAATACCCCAAAACAAGCCTTAAATGAAACTTTAGAGATTGCACAAATCGCAGATAAGTTAGGGTATTATCGTTTTTGGGTTTCTGAACACCACGCTTTAGATTCTGTGGCAGGTTGTACACCTGAAATATTAGTTGCCAATATTGGAGCAATTACAAACAATATCCGAATTGGCTCTGGAGGTGTTATGTTACCTCATTATAGCACGTATAAAGTAGCTGAAACGTTTTCGTTATTAAGTACTTTATATGATGGCCGTGTAGATTTAGGTGTAGGTCGTGCTGCTGGTGGCGATATGAGAATTGCAAAAGCATTAGCAAGTGACGGCATACCTAAATTTGAACGATTTCCAGAGCAAGTAAAAGAATTACAAGAAATTTTAGGAAACCCAGATTCTCAACCCTTAATTACAGCACGTCCAGAAATACCAACACCTATTTGGATGTTAGGAACAGGTTCAGGTAGTGCTTCATTAGCAGCCCAAATGGGATTGCCTTATAATTTTGCACTTTTTATTAATGGAGCTGACCCATCACAAGTATTTGAGTTATATAAAAACAAATTCAAACCGTCAGCTCAATTAGATAAACCTTATACCAATATTGCAATAAATATTTTATGTGCAGATACTGAAGAAGAAGCAAAACGTTTGGCAAAAAGTCGCTCATTATTGTTCCTTAAATTACATAAACAAGGTTTTTATAGTCGTTTACCATCTGTTGAAGAGGCTGATGCTTACAATTATAGTGAACAAGATTTGGCAATTATTAAAAATAGCGAAAGACATAGTATTATAGGAGCACCAGAACAAGTAAAAGAGAAAATCACAACATTACAAAAACGTTATAATTTAGATGAAATAATGGCTGTAACTTCAACTTATGATTTTGAGGCACGAAAATACTCTTTTAAATTACTTGCAGAAGTAATGAAACTATCTTAATTAATTACCATTTCACACATATTACACTTCCCTCCTACGTCGTCGTGTAAAAAGTGTTCCATTACATTGTAGAAGAAACTTTTGATAAAGATTTTTTTGAAGAAAATACTGCAATATAACTTTGCTTTACCCAAGCAAAGTTACATAACGCGGAACATTATGACTCACTTTAGTCATAATATGACGTTATGTATAAATTTCGGTAAGTTATCTCTTATTTTGCTATTTAACAATTTATAAGGATTTATGAATTTCTAGAAAAGAATCAATAATTTAATTAAAAGGGAGAACCTAATTATATTTAGTTTTCGCTCCATAAAATATGGTCGCTTCTCTCACCTATTGTTTTAGCCAAAATTCTATGAGGCCGTTGATAATTGAAGATGATTTTATTTTTTGAACAATGAAAAAATCTTCTTAATAAAACTAAGTTTCTTCGGTACAGTTTTTACAAACTTTTGCTTGTGAACTTCTTTGTAATTATGACTTACTAATATATTTGACACTCTCTCTTTATATATCTTTCCTTTTTCTTTATCTATTTGGTAAATAAAATTGGCAAAACCATCTATTTCAGCGAGCACATTTAGACCTCCATTCCATGATTTACCTTTAATTCCATCTTTTTCAATTTGATAAATTAAAGCTCTAAAACGTTTTAATGACTTTTTATTAATATTTGGTTTTTCATTCACAATAACTCCTGTAACCTCTTGTCTTTGATGGCGTTTCATTAGTCGAAGTTTATCAGAATGCAATGTGAAACTTTCACTTTTCACAATTTTTTTAGAATAATTTAAAATGGATGTAATTTTAGAAAACTGTTCTTTATCTCCAGAAAATGTAATATCATCTACATAACGAGAATACGTAAATCCATATTTAGATGCTAAACCATCTAAACGATAATCCATTTTTTTACATATAATATTTGATATTGCTGGACTGCAAGGCGAACCTTGAGGCAAAAAGCGATGTCCTTGCTGAGCGAAATAATTTTCTCCCAATAAGGAAACATCTAAAATTTTAGGTTCAGAACATAACAAGGCAAAAATAACAGCCACCTGTTCTGAGTATCCCATAGATTTAAATACACCTTTAATTCTATTGTAAGTGATAGATGGAAAGAAATTTTTTAAATCTTGATTTATAACTACTCCTTTATTTACATGTGGCAAAGCATTAGATAAAATTGATTTTTCAAGAACACATCCATGTGCCTTTGGATGCATATTAACTTTATTCAAAATATGTTCTAATATATAATGCTGAGCCTTTTTTAATCGTGGCATTGGTGCCGAGATTAATCTAAATCCACCAGATTTTTTAGCAACTTTAAATCTTTTATAATGACTGGTTTTTGAATTTTTACGAGAATACGCCAAAAACCGAATTTCAGCCACTGTAATATTCATGGCCTTGGCAACATCTTTTACTGATAGCAAAATGGGTAAGCCTTGAGATTTTAGTTGTTCTTCTGAAGACGTTTTATCATTTAATTGATGTGAATATCCTTCTCCTAAATAAAGAATATCTTCTTTTTTAGAAAGTTTCCAATCTTTAGCTTTTTTGAGACGTTTTAATTCTATTTTTTCTTTAGTTTCTTTTTGCTTCTCTTTAGATAAACGTTTTCGTTCTATATGCTTAGCAGCAATTAACGCTTCCGTATCTTCAATGGATTGTTCTTTTTTTATTAATTCATTAAGTTTTTTAGAAAGTTCACTTTCTTCCTTAAAGAAGTTGTTTGCTTGCTCAAAATCGACATTATCTTCTCCCCAAAAACCCAAACGTTTCATTTCTGAAAGAATATATTCTTGCTTAGACGATTGTCTAATTTTGTCGTAAATCTCTTGTCTTTTTTCTGTTGAATTATTCATAAAAAAATGGCAACAATAAGATGTGATTTTTCCCTTCGTACGATTCTAAAGACTGAATTGAACAACTCCAGTGAAATAGGTACTAGTGTATTATTTCACTTCGTAGAAGTCTAACCGGAAATAGTACACTAGTACCTATTTCACAAGTTAAGTTCGAGTCAGTGACGCGTTCATTGTCTGTAAACAAGATTGGCGATCCACCAATCAAAATGCAAGGTTTTTATCTTATTGCTACCAAGGTTTAAATATATTAATTATTTTTTATCAAAGGCGATTCTTGTGGCCAAAATATGTTCGCAAGGTCCTTTTATCATTTTATTATTATAATAGTGATTACAAGTACATTTTCCATCTACAATTTTTAAATCATTATTGATAGAAACACTAATTTTATAGCTATTACTAACTAAAGCAGTAATTTCTATTTTATCTCGCTGCGGATTAGACTTTAAATTACTGACCGCTCCGTTTTCCATTAATCTATATGCTTCTTTATCTGTTTCACTAGAAAATCTTAAAGATTCAATATCTATGCCTTCTCTTTTTAATTCTCTAATTCTGTACACCTCATTTTTTAAATCGTAAATTACTTTACCTGCTTGTGTAAATGTGACCAACGATTGCTTAACCGTTTGCACGTCAATATTTAATTTTTTAGCAATTTCAGTTTCTGTATTAAACCAATCTTTCCGCAATTCTAAGTAAACGGTTTGCATTGTTGTTGTTGGTACCTGACCCCTAGGTGTTAATAAATCTAATTGCGTAGATTGTGCCCAATCGTTAGCAGTCCAACCAGAAAGGCCTAATGTGAAATACATATCGTTTGTTAAATGTGCTATGTAAAATGACGGCTTTCCTGTACCTAATAAATGCACTGTAAATTTACCTGTAATAGGTAATAATCGTTCTAATAATTGAATACGTCTTCTACCCCAAACACGTATTTCTTTTTTTTCATTGCCTTTATAAATTGATTGTAAACATTCAACTTCTATATTCCAAGGTTCAAAAACAGCTATAATCGGTTGTTCAGGTTTTAAAATATATTTAATGGCACGAGGACCTTTTTTTTCTTTATTTCGTTTTAAAACTGAAATAAAATTAGCTATATCGATTGGATGCAAATCAAAAGATACTTTGTCGCTTGTCATTGCTGAACTTACTTGTAAAAATCCTCGAACCCAACTGTCTGGTAAATCTATTTTTACTTCACGATACGTGTCTTCTCCAGTTGTTTTTACATCAAATCCTTTAGGATCAATTTTAAATTCTGTGTCTTTATAAGTCCGTATTTTTTGAAACTCATTATAGAGCTTTTGTGAATAATCTATATTGGTTGTTCCGCATTTGAATTCATTGATATTGTTAAAGACATCATAGCCACAGGACAACTTTCCGTATACGGATTCATCTTTACTAAAACATTCGAAAAACACTTGGTCTGGATGGACAGTAATTACTGGATCTAAAACTAACCAAGCTGCATAATCTCTGCTGTATAAATACTTGAAGTATTCTTTTTGTGACTTGTAATAAGGTCTTGTTATTTCATCTCTCTTAGAGCGCAAACCTTTTAGTTGAGCTTGTAATTGGTTAATTTGATATTTTAATTTAGGAAGTTGTGCTGTTGCTTCTGCGACCCAAACATCTTCTTGATTTTTTAACCATGCTAAATATTCAGAGTTATCTTTTGGCTGAAAATTAAAATCTGCAGTAACCACATTATGCAACGCAGAAATTGCCTCTCTAAATGGTAGTTTTTTATCTAAACTGCCAACAAAATAGGTTGGTTCACGCAATATATCTGGCGCAAAACTAACACCTGTAGATGAAATGCCATTGTTTATAGCACTACTTCCACTGTATTTGTAATTAAATTTCATTGGTCAAATCATTTATTAATAGTGGGACTTCTATCGTGGGATATTTAACTGCAATTGCTAATAAGATATCTATGTTTTTGCTTTTGTCTGTAATTGTTTTAGTGTCTAAAATTGAATTAATAATACGTACAGTCATTTGCGCTATAACTTCACTTTTAAGAGATTCTTGTTCTAAAAATGAATAAATTCTTGTTTTTGCAACTCTGTTTGCATTGATATTGAACAAACTCGTTTTAAAATAGGGTTCTAATTGTAATATTATTTCTTGGTTATCCTTTGCGTAAGCCTCTAAATAATTGGTTACAAAAAATTGCATACTCTTTGTGGGATGCTCTTGTAGTTTTAGTAATAATGGTAATCCTTTTTCATCAGAAAAATGTTTGGTTACCATTTTCATTCCAAATGCCTGAACATCTGATTTTACATGATCACATGCATATAATAACATTTCTGTAGTCCAGTTTTTTGTTTCTATATGTTCATCAAAATATACACAAGACCAATCAATTACATCTTGCCAAGATGTGTTGAATATTGGTAAAGCTTCTTCTAGCTCATAATTAATTCGAGATTTATTATCCATAAAGAAACCATGTAACTTTTCTCTAATGTAAAACACATCACTATGCGCTAATTTCACCAATTTTGGCATTGATAAATTGGATAATTTTATTCTGTTTTCAAAAATTGGTGTTCCAAGGTTTTGTGCAAACTCATATTTTGAAAAAATTAAGGTCATGATTTGTTCCTCTGAAATAGAAGGTAAATCCTTATCAAAATATCGTGTTAGTAATTCATAACAATTTTGATGCAGTCCTTCGTAAGTTTCAGCTTCAGTTATAACCGTTAATAATTGACTTAATAAGTTGTTTTTGAAAGCACTGTCTAATTTTACAAGGCGCTCAATGGTTAGTTGAATGGCTTCTCGAACTTCTTTGTATTCTGAAAAGCAAAAACTAACAATGTCTTGTTTGTTCTCTAATAAAAAATTATTTGGGAAATGTGCTATCAATTCTATTCCTGCTTTCCGTAGCACTACTTCGTCTGAACTTATATAATCATCAAACGAGTCTTTAAACAATTCGTAGGCTGGAACCTTATTATGTTTGGCTAAATTTAGAGCAAATAACTTATTGCTTATTAGTTTAGAATTTGATAATTCGGATATTTTACTAGAAGGTGTTTCGCTTAAAAGTTTTCCAAATTCTGTATTTCCAATTAAATGGTTTGTGGCAATTAAAAAGTCAGAATTAAAAATATTGAATTCTGAGAATAAAGGTTCTATTTGTTCAATTAGAATAGCGTGTTTATAAACTATGCTATCTTTATATAAGTTTTGTAAATATTTGATGACTTCTACTTGATTGGTCAATAACAATTCAACTATAAAATCTGAATTTGAAAAATAATTTTGTTCATACTTTTTTAACCAATTCAAACCAAGTTGCAATCCTTTTTCTTTGTTGGATTTTAACAAGGCGATCAAAACAGCTTCTTCTGGTTGACTAATTCTGTATTTTTTTTCCAATACATCAATAATTAAATCCAGAACTTTTGGATGATAATGACTTACCAATGTCGTCATTAACTCATCCGGAATAGCATCTAGAAAATGTGAATTATCTTTTATAATTCGTAATGAAAAATCTACTGCAATATCACTTTTTGCATTGGCAAGAATATTTAAAACATCGTTAGGTTTGTTGTTCCAAACATCAACTAATGCTTCTTCTCTAGAAGCATTAACTCCTAGTTCCTCTATATAATACCACTTGTTTTTTAAATGTTGAAATCTTGATGAGTTACCATACAAAATATACATTAAAGATAAGAAGTTATAATATTTAGGAAAACATCTTTTCTCCATATCATATTGTCCACTTCCTGAATTATAATTGTAGAAATATTGAACATCTTCTTTTGCATTATCCTCTTTATCATTTAAAGAACACAGTACTTCGATAGCGTACTTTATATAATCATCTACATTTTGCTTACTTAATTCGTAAACTTTTTTATAGGTTGCTGTATTAAAATAGTTTTTAGTTTTTGTAGAAAAAGCTATTGAAGGATTTTCTTTTTGTTTCTCTTCGTTAGCGGAAATCAATTTGTCGTTACTACTAACATAATCAGAAGTATAACCTGGTTTACTGACTGCAATTCGTTTAGAAATTAAAGCGAAAAACGAAATGTCATTTGTAATTTGGGAAGCCCTATAAATGTATCTTATCGATTTAAAAATATTTACCTTTAATCCTATTCTATCTATAAGTTGGTATAATTTGTTCCTTAAAGTTTCATTGCTAAATGAGAAGATATAAGCATAATATAAAAGTGAAGCGTCAGCAGTATTGCCATTTATAAATTGCATTGGTAACGCATTCATTTCCTCTTCGGAAACATAACTAGAAACTTCTGTATGTATAAGATTCTTATCTTTAGCATTACCATATTTTAAAAGAAATGCACAAGCTGCTCTACCAGCTATAGTGATAAATTTATGTTCTTTAAAAATATCTAGAATACTGTTGTTGTAAGCAGTATTTTCAAATGAAGCTAATACTACAATTGAGTTATGTTGTTCAAAACCGTCCGTTGAATCTAGAAACTTAGCTATTAAATCTGTTGCTGCAACAATTTTTAAGTTTCCGGCTCTCAAGATAATTCTAGATACTTTCCAATTTCTAGTATAAGTGTTATCCACTGCCTGTTGTAAATACTTTAATATAGTTTCTTCTCTAATTGTATTTACATGAGTCACTTTAGTATTTGAGGTAGCTTTTTTATTTTCGTTTTCTGAATACCCTTTTTTCTCTTTACTTTCTACTAGTTTATTAAAAACATGTTCAGCTTCTTCATAAGATACAGGAAAAACAGTTTTAGTTCCTTCTCGTAGTTGAGCATCGCGCCTTCCATACCTAAAATTCACGGTAAATAAATCTTGGTTTTCGCAAAGGTCTATTTCATAAACTTTATCCGATTTTCCTTCAGAAAAATAGAGTTTCTTTTGTTTTATTAATTTCAACCTACTTAAGTTTTAAGTTTTAAATATATAAAACAATACTTAATTATACATGTATTTGAAGAGGTAAAAATTTTAAAAAAAACTAGCATAAAAACAAAACCAATATCTCTAATATTTTGATTATAATAGAACTCAAAAAATAGTCCTCACAACTAGCAATTAAAAGGCTTTTATCTGAAACATAAATATCTTTAGATAACTCAAATTTTGAATAGAATTCTTGTAGTCTTTATATCCAAGTTAACTGGGATATAATATTTTCTTTATTTTTCAAATGATGTACCCCCTTTTGATAAATTAATGGAAACTTTAATTGCTGTTGAATAACTTGTGTTAAAAGGTTAAAAATAGAACATATTAAAAAGGCAGTTGTTATTAGAATCAACATTATTAATCAATAGCACCATTCCACACACATTACACTTCCCTCCTTACGTCGTTTCGTATAAAAAGTGTTCCATTATCATTGTAAAGGGAGTTTTAGGTAATATTTTTTGAAGAAAATTATTGAAGAAGTAAACTTTGCTTTTATAAAGCAAAGTTACATAACGCGGAACATTATAGTTCAAATGTATTGTAATAATTATTTATAGCTGTTTATCCATTTTAAGCTATAATTAGTCATTATGTAAAATTGCCGCTCGCCAAAGGCGCTCGATTGTTTTATAAAACCTAAATGTTAGCACATTTTATTTTAAACACAATTTGCCAACGCTTCCAGCCACCAAAAAAAGTAAAACCTTTTAGTTTGTAAATAAGTTCAGTATTGATTGAATATTCACGTTTAAAAAGTTTTCAAAATGTTCTCGTATAATATCCGCAACAGTATAAAATTTAAGAAAAATAAAATTCTATGCACTTGTTATATTTAGAACTTCAATAAATCCTTTTTTTATCTTTCATTATCTTTTGTCTTGAAACAAAAGAAATCGATTTTTTAGGAGATTCACGAACATCAATAAAATATTAACGCGTGAGCTAAACAAAAATTCAAGGCTTCATATACTTTTGGAAACAATTAACGGTTCATTTCACTATATTTTAGAAAACATTTGAACTACTTAATTCATTTATAACTTAAATTTAAAAGCGAGAACCAAATATAATTGGTTCTCGCTCTCTAAAATATGGTCGTTCCACTCACCTATTGTTTTCGCCAAAATTCTAGTGAGGTCGTTTTAATATTTGTAACTTTTATTTGACATAATCTTTAGCTAAAAAAGTTATAGTTTATCCTTCATATTTGCCATATATATATCAAGTTCTGGAATGGCATTTGAAATTTATCAATTGTATAAACTCCCGAGGAAGCTTTCTTTATTGTAATTAACCCATTGTATTCTGTCTTTCTATTTAGTAAATTACAGTTCCATTCTATTATCCTTAGAATCGACATCTATTAATTTTACGTAAGGATCTACTCCAACCTCTGTTGGCTTTTGGTCCACAATGATGCTAATTTTATTATGGATGCTAGTAATCTTATGTTTTTTTAAATACAATTCCATTTCCTTCTTTTTTCCATTCACTTCTGTTTCAGTAAAAATCCCAATGTATATGTAATCTGCCAAAGGCAATGATAATTCGGTTTTTTCTGTTCCTGATTCAGCGTTTCCATTGGAAACATCACTATATATTTTATTTCCCTTTTGATCTACCCTATATTTACTAACCATAAATTCAATATCAACTTGATGCTTTCCGTTTTCTAATTCAGTAGATTTTACAGCCACTATTTTATTTTCATAAAGTGTAATGGTTTCAAATAGGTCCTTGATGATGTATTTTAACGCGTCTGGAGTTACTTTTTTAATATGTTCGAGTAAGTCTATTGAAGTTGCATACGGAGGTCCTTTAAGCTTATGTTGTTCTAAAAAATTACGTAGTGCCTTATTTAAGTTTTCTTCTCCGATATAATCACTCAAAGCATAGAATACTAATGCTCCTTTTGAATAGTGTACGTAATTCTGACCTGAATCGTATAGTAATGGAGATTCACCAGAGGTTTCATCACTTTGTCCAGACAAATAATGATCTAAAGCATACTTTAAAAATTTGTGCATCTTCCCTGATCCATATTGTTTTTCTAATGCTTTTAATCGAACATATTCTGCTACACTTTCGGTAAGCATTCTAGCTCCTGATACTTTGGCTCCCATCACTTGATGTGCCCACCATTGATGAGCTACCTCGTGTACAGTAACAGCGAAAGGGAAATCTATTCCGCCTTCATCTGTATCATCTACATCTGCTATAAAACCATGACTCTCAGAAAATGGGATAGTATTAGCAAAAGCACTGGCACCACTACCAATGGTAGTAGGATATTCTATGATCCGAACTTGCTTGTGTTGGTAGGGTCCGAAATTTGTTGAATTATAGGCTAATGAAGCTTTCATTCCTGCCATCATGCGATCTAAGTTGTATGCATGCTCTTTATGATAGTATATTTCTAAGTTAACACCATTCCAAGTATCTTTTTTGATCTCATATCTTCCTGAATTAAAGGAATAGATGTTTAGTATCTTACTATCCATTTTATAATGAAAATAGCGTCTCTCACCTTCTAACCATTCTTTTTGTAAATACCCTGGTGCAATGGCAATTTGATCTTTAGTTGTACTTATAGTCGCTTCAAAATCTATCCAATCTGCATCATTTGAAATCATATTATTACCTAATGCTGTTGAATCTGATGGATGCATCGTTAAATCGTAAGGCGTTAATCCATGCTTTTTTCTAATAGTCTTATCTTTTATACCGGAAGGTTTATAGCCAATCGTTGGAAATAATTTTGACTTAGAAATGTAGGTTCCATTGCCTAGAATAAGAGAGTTACTATGCAACAAAGTATTTGGTTTGTTTTTAATTGTAAAACGCAGTTCCAAACTATCTCCAGGTTGCAAAGCTTCTTTTAATTGATAAATATCAAACCGGTGGCGCGTATCTTTAGAAACTAGACGGTGTGGTTTATTAAATTCAAAAGTACTTGGGTATTCCTTATACTTCAAGAAAACACTATCGATTGCTACGTTTGATTTGTTTACCATCATGTATGTCCCTTCTAGATCAAAATTCAATTCCTCGGGATATATGTTGAAATCGACATTTACAGAAACAATTCTTGGCTGTTGGTACCCGCTATATTTTGCATACTTTTTTTCCCATTGTATACTGTATTCAAATTTCTCTTTTTCTGAAGCTACAGTGTTCAGGATGTTATTCTCATAATAAATACGAACCCCCATACTTAGAAACCCTATAAGGAGCAGCCCAAATCCTATAATGACTTTTCCTTTAAAGCGAAATTTTGCAATTGATAAACGTTGTCGGAAAGAATGTGGTAATCCTCTTACTAAAAACAAAGCTGTTATTATTAAAAAAAGCACTCCCGCTAATAGCCAATAAACTCTATAGATAAAATAACGCGACAGATAACCACCATAACCATTCATATCTGAATAACGATACCAAGATCCTGAGGCATATTTAAAGATCGTTTGCTCAATACCAATAATACTGGTTAAAGGCGTACTTAGAATGAGAAAGAAAATGATTAATAAAAATAATCCTATAAATGGATTTCTGACCAATGTTTGTACAAACAAGGCTAAAAATGCCCATAACATAAAGTAACTGAAATTTAAGACAAACAGATCAAATACATAATGTAGTAATTCGAAATGAGTATAGCCCTTATAAGCTTGATAAGAAATACCAACAATCATAAGCGCGAAAAGAAACACCAATTGCATTTTTAGTAACGCTAATAACTTAGAGACCAAAAGCGTCCAGTTTGGAACGGGAGTGGCATCAACCAGCAAATTGATATTCTCTATTTTTGATCTTTGATTTAGCATTCCTGCATATAAAAATGTACAGATCATAATGGCCAACATATATCCTTCACTATATTCTAACATTTTCCACGTAACTGGGTATCTAAAAGTACCTCGAAAACTCCCAGACCCTATATAGTCAAGAATCAATAGGATTATCCCAACAGTTAGGATTGCAATAAAAGGAATGCTTTTAGTAATATATTTAAAATCGATCTTGGAGAGTTTCCATGTCGTTCTAAGGTTATGTATAAAAGAAAAATTTAGGTTTACTTCCGATAATTCTACTTTTGTAAGACTTCCAAAGTTATTTTTAGTCGTCCTCTCCCCTTTTTGTTTTCTTTTCAATGAAAAGGATCTTGATTGCTGGCTAAAAGAGAAAAGCTGGTACGATATTCCAAAAACGAATGTAGCAACGCACAACCATAACAGTCTGTTGTAAAGAATGACCCCTTCAAAAGGTAAACTCATAGTATTTTGCTCTACTACGGTCCAATACTTTGTATAGTAATCCAATGCTGCCCCTCCAGTTGGATTAATCAATGCTGCAAGAAATTCATAATTTGGATTTGTTCCTAAGACCACCGTAATAATTTGCAATAATAAGAGTACAAGAAAAGCAATAAAACCAGCCGTAATAATTCTTGAGTAAGATACAACTGCGAATATAATAGCACCGTATAATAAGATATTAGGAAGCAAATACACGATATAGGTTTTTAAATAGGCCATAAAACTAAACTTGCCTACTAGATCTGGATCAATTCCGGGTAGGTTAAACCCTATAACGATTCCAATGCCAATACTAAAAACGATGCTTGTAACAATCGTGACACCACTAAAAAATTTCGCAAATAAATAATTGGCCTTTGTAAATGGGTACGAATACAAAAGTTCATGCATTCCACTTTTAAAATCTCTATAAATGGTGACTCCGATGATAGAAGGAAGTAAAAAGAAGATTAATACTGTTAATGTGCTGTAAATTTTATAAATACCAAAAGGTGAATTTACAAGTTTAGGAATGCCCGTTGTGACATTAAGGTTATTAAAAAAACCCGCCAATCCTGAGGCTATTCCTATTGAAGCAATAAAAAATACAGTTAAGTAAATATAGAATGAAGGTTTTTTAAACCAGTATTTTAATTCGTGTTTATAAATTGTTGAAAACATCGGGATGCGTTTTAAATTATAAAAATGTTAGTGAGATGTAAGAATAGCTTCGTCTTCTTTTAGTGCGATAAAATACACGTCATCTAAATCAGGTTGCGCTTCTTTAAAATCATCGGCTGGCTTTTTAGAAGCATAAACTCGTAACGTTAAAGAATTGTCTTGATTATAACTTGATGATAGCACATTATAGGTCTCCTCAGCATTCTTTAAATCATCGCGCTCAATAATTTTTGTCCAAACCAACCCTTTTATTTCTTGAGTTGCTTTTTCTGGAGTTGTATTTTTCAAGATTCTCCCTCCATTAAGAATTGCCATTTGGTTGCAAAGATCTTTTACATCTTCTACAATATGGGTTGAAAAAATAACAGTACTATTTGTCCCAATTTCCCTCAGAATATTCAGAAATCGGTGGCGTTCTGCTGGATCTAAACCGGCAGTTGGTTCATCAACTATAATTAATTTCGGATTGTTTAAAAGCATTTGAGCAATTCCAAATCGCTGTTTCATTCCGCCAGAATAACCTGCTACATGTTTTTTTCTCACCTCATAGAGATTGGTAACCTCTAATACTTCCTTTACTCGTTGTTTTCTCTCTGATTTAGAACTGATGCCCTTGAGCATTGCGAAATAATCTAATAAATACGCTGCAGACATTTTAGGATACACACCAAATGATTGCGGCAGATACCCTAATTGTTTTCGTAAGGAAGTGTTATCCTTTAAGACATTCATATCACCAAACATAATAGCTCCTGAATCTGGGCTTTGTAATGTCGCTATGGTTCTCATTAAAGATGATTTCCCTGCTCCATTGGGTCCTAACAGACCAAACATTCCAGTTCCAATTTCAAGGCTTAAATTATCGATGGCTTTTACCCCATTCTTATAGGTTTTTGATAGGTTTTTGATGACGAGTTTCATAATTAGTGTGCTGTATAAGTTTATGTGTTGGCTAACTTATTTGTAAAACTTTTTAAAAGGAAATAAGTATGATAAACACCTTTTTTATGATGCTAAATATATGCGCAAGCCTTGTGAAATAATGTTCACCCTTATTTTATGATGTTTGCAATCATAATATAGCTATTGGTCATTATTTATTTCACTATCATTTATATTTACTAATATTGCTGAATGAAGCTTTTTCTTTGGAAAACCATTAATGTAAGACGTATTATAATCCTGGTGTTATTGGTCTCTGGAATAGTAGTAATACTCCGTGGTTATGGAAATACAGGCGGTTTATTAATACTTACATCTACCTATTATATTTTCATCACTTTTTTTTTAAGAGCGAAGTTTTTCAAAAAAACAAATGGTAGTCCGAAGCATCATAAAAAAATACGGTTGGCGCTAACTAGCGTCGTACTTATTTCGGGGATAATTGAATCAAACCCAAACGAGATGCTAATCAAATTGATACTAGCCGAATTACTGGTTTTGATATATGTTTACACGTATTTCGAATTTAGAATTCGAAATACTATTAATGAAGATATAAGCATGATTAAAAAATGGGGGCTGCTTCGTTTTTGTTTTCGAATGTTTTTTATTGTGATTACCGTACTCTTATTTTTCTCTGTTTTATATCAATACAACCCTATAGGAAACATTTTTGACCCTTATTATTTTATTGTTCTATTTGGATTCTTAATCGATGTTTTAGTAGGACATATTAAAACGACTATCCAATTAAAAAATGAGCAAACACAAGCAGAATTATTGCATTTAAGAAGTCAGTTAAATCCGCATTTCTTTTTTAATACATTAAATAACCTGTATGGATTAACCCTAAAAAACTCTAAGCAAGCTCCGGAAGTAATTTTAAAACTCTCCGAAATGATGCGTTACACCATTTATCAAGGCGAAAAAAGCAGTGTTAGCATAAAAAACGAAATAACGTATTTAGAAAACTACATTGAGTTACACAAAATAAGATATCGAAAGTCAGTTTTAATAGACTTTAATTATACTATTGATGAAACGCTAAGCATTGCTCCATTGTTGTTTATTAATCTTTTAGAAAATGCTTTTAAGCATGGCGTAGATACTTTAGAAGAAGACGCTTTTATTAAAATAAATTTAACTCAAGAAGCTGAAGTTCTCTGTTTTGTTATTGAAAATAATTTTGAAGAAACAATGCAAAACCAAACGAAAGGTATTGGACTAACAAATTTAAAAAGAAGATTATCTTTACTTTACCCAAGAAAGCACACGTTAAAATTTGTACGTCTAAACAATATTTATAACGCTACATTAAAAATTTCTTTATGAACACATATATTATCATTGATGACGAGCCTATAGCACATCAAATTATAGAAGAATATTGTAGTATGCTTCCGCATTTAAAATTAGAAATGAATTGCTACAATGCCAAGGAAGCTATACTATTCCTAAATGAAAACACTGTAGATTTCATGTTTTTAGATATTAATATGCCTAAATTAAGTGGTTTAGATTTTTTGAGAACATTAACCAATCCACCAAAAGTAATTATAACCACGGCTTATGAAGAATTTGCTATAGAAGGATTTGAATTAAGTGTAAACGATTATCTATTAAAACCATTTAGTTTTAACCGTTTAATGCAGGCCATTAATAAAGTAATAACTACTGATAATCCTTCACCTAAAAATGCAGGCATTAAAACAGATACCGTAAAACAGAAATTCTTTGTAAAGGGAGATAAAAAATACTATTATATTGATGCTAATGACATTTTGTTTATTGAAGGCTATGGAAATTATACCAAATTGTTTTTAAAAAATGAAATGATTATAAGCAATGAGAAAATTTCTTATTATGAAACTTTTTTAGCATCAAAAGGATTTATAAGAACTCACAAATCTTTTATTGTTGCATTAGACAAAATAAGACTTATTGAAGGCAATAGAATTCAAATAGAACAACATAATATACCTATAGGACTTACTTATAAAAGCACTATTAGCAAACTATATAATAATTAATCCCATTCCATACATATTCCTACTTCGCTCCTATCGTCGCTTCGTATAAAAAGTGTTCCATTATAATCGTAGAAGAAGCTTTCAGTATTATTTTTTTGAAGAAATTTTAACGAAAGTAAACTTTGCTTTACCCAAGCAAAGTTATCCCGTTTCAAGAACGGGACAGGCGCCACGCGGAACATTATAGTTAAAATGGTAATATGAATTAAATACCAAATGAAAAGAGAAGTTAATTGAATAACTTCTCTTTAAAACAACTAATTAAAAATATTATAATAACTGTTCTTTAATGGTTTTGGTTATATCAGTTATAATTTCCCCTGTATGCTTTGCCGTTTTAGTTTCTATTAACATAATTAGGCATTCGTCTATTGATGAAACTCTATGATTAATTCCTTTTGGTACAACAAACATATCACCACATTTCATAGTTATATTGGGTTTATTTTCAATTTCCATTAAAAGAGTACCTTCTATAATATAAAATAACTCATCTTCAAACTCGTGGTTATGCCATGGAACTTCTTGGCCTTTAATTTTAGCAATTTTCACATACTGGTCATTGACTTCAGCCACTATTTTAGGCGAGAAATAATTACTAACTTCTTTAAATTGTTCTAATAGATTCATTTTAATTTGGTTGTATTTTCTTTAATAATCAAATCCTCTGATTCTTTATGAGGCAAATTTATATAATTTTAATTAGTGTTTAGCTCCTTAACAGATTCAAAAAGGTCGATAATTATATGTTTTTGATGGGTTGGTGTAACATCTCTAAAATAGCCTAATAAGTCTTTGGTAGTTGCATATCTATCTGTGTTCATTTTTAGTTTTCCATCTAGAGTATTCCAATCATTAATAAAACGTTTTATAGCAAGATTCACATTTACTTCACCAATCTGTTTCTGAAACTCATACATATTAATTGCCCCTTTGGCATAATAGATATACTTTTGATCCTCGACCATTTCAAGAGATGGTTCTTTCCCACTTTCTCTGCTTTTTCCTTCTAAATATCTATCTTTCTGAGTGTCTAAAAACTGTTGCACTTTTTCTTCTGGATAGTATTGTTTTAAAACCATTATTGCAGCATATTGCGATAAGCTTTCTAAGATTAGATGTTGCCCTTGAACATTAGCCGCTTCTACTTGCATTAGAAACCATTGATGTGCCAATTCGTGTGCTGTAACATAAAATGCCATATCTACATCTTTTTCATCATCAATATCTAACACGAACCCAATAGCCTCCGAAAAAGGAATCGTTCCAGGGTATGATTGTGCAAATTCTACATAACGCGGAAACTCAAGAATACGCATTTGTTTAAATTGATATGGGCTAAAATTTGTACTGTAATAATCAAACGAAGCCTTCATCGATTCCATCATTCTGTCTAGATTATAATCATGGGGTGCATGATAATAAATCTCTAAATCTACAGGTTTTTTAACCGTGCCTGATGTTGGAAGCCAAGTTTCCTTTTTAACTTCATATTGCGCTGAAACTATGGAATAAAAATTATTCATTTGGACATCCATTTTATAATGAAAATAATTACGATTGTTTTCTTTCCAACTCTTTAATAGATTTCCAGGAGCAATAGCCGTCTGATTCTCATCTGTACCGATAACAATTTCAAACTGAATACCTTCAGAATCACCTCCATCCCTAGTGTAAACTAACTCTTTGATATCTTCCCTTTTAGCCTTACTTGGTCTAGAAGGTAAATTATAGTCTGCTCGATCATCATCATCCCGAAGTTCGTATCTTCTATTATAACCTAAGGAAGGAAAGGCTTTCTCGTTGAAAAATGTACCATTATGTACAATATTAGAATTAGATCCTCCTTGCTTAAAGCCCTTAGTTGTAAAGGTCTGTCTAAAGCTCATTTTTATGGAATCCCCAGCCTGCAATGGTTGCATTAGTATGTATTTATGATATTCAAATTCTGCATATTGATTATTAATAGTTGCTCCACCTTCAAAAGTAACAGTCTCAAGTGCTATATTTTCTTCTAACCTTTTTTGAATATGAATTTCTTTTATGGGAGTATCGTACGTGTTTTTAAGTATATAAAAACCTTTTGCAGTATAATCTCTGGTTGATGGATATAACTCTACATTTAAATTTACAGCTATTATTTTGGGCTGTGGCAAATATTCAAACTTTTTTAATGTTTTCTCATAATCAACTTTAAACGCTGTCTTTTCTGAGTTTGTCCAGTATTTATTTATGATATTCGTATTGTAAAAGATAAAACTTCCAATTGCTATAAATACTATAAAAACAATACTTGCCAATTTTAAAAGTGGCTTACTTAGTCTGTACTTACTCGCTTTTATTCGTTTTATTAAATTGGTTTCTGTACCTCTTACAATTACTAAAGAGCCAATGATTAATAATAACAATGCAAAAAGAAACCAATACGATTTAATAAATAAATAGGGTTTTAATAAATGACCATACCCATTCATGTCTGAATATGTTCCTAAAGAGCCACCTCCAAAGAAATATAAATCGTGATTGTATCCCAATAAACCCATTGCTATATTGGTAATAAAGTATACAATAACCAGCATAATACCTACAAATTTATTATTTACAACCGATTGTATAAAAAATGCAATACAAGTATACAAGGCTAAAAAGGGGAAAATCTCTACAAAAAAGCCAGTAAAATAAACCTGGAATTCATACTTATAATAACCACTAAATGTTTGAAATAAAATTCCAGATAGTATTAATGCAAGCATCAAAACTGTATAAATTAAGTTCAATCCAATATACTTACCCAATAATTTTATAAAACTAGACATTGGTGTTGCGTCATAAATTAAATCTAGCTTTGCGCCTCGTTCCTTCCAAACCAATTCTCCTGAATAAAAGACTAAAAGGGCAATAAAGAAAAACATAGATGTTTCTTTTAGTTCTTCAACAATAAAATAAGTTGCGGGATAACTATCTACATCATATACAGTTCCTAAGTTTACTGAATTAATTAGAATGATAATCATACCACAAATAACAATTCCCCAAAACGATGATTGTTTGCAAATACTTATAAAATTAAACCAAGAAAATTGTTTTAATTGATTCCATTTAGATAATAAACCATAATCTTTTTTAGCTTCAGGAATTACTACATCATTAACTTCATGATTTCTTTTAATAACTAGTTTTTTATTTTTCTTAGCTTTCTTTTCTTTAACAATATTAAAATTGAATTTTTTATAGCCATAAATAAGTGCTAGAACCCCTAAAGAAAGCCAAAATAGTTTGTTATACATAATAATACCAAAAAACGGAATGGCTTGTGTACTTTTTTCTGAAAGAGACCAAGTTTCTGTAGCTAAACTGGTTGTTGTAAGTGAAAATGGGTCTAAAATTGCTTGCCAAAAATCATTTGTTATGGCTTTGGTTAACATAAATACAACAAAAATAAAAATGCCTTGTGTGTATACTACAACTAAATTTCTGCTTAATGCTCCTGTAACAAAAAACAACGATGCTCCAAAAAATAAAGTTGGCAAGATTATCATTAAGAATGTCTTTACATATACAAATGCATTAAGGTCTAATAGATCATCAGGATTGTGCCAAGGCATAAACTCACCTAACATCATACCAAATAAAATTCCTGTAAATGCAAAGAATAACACTGTAAACGATCCTAAAAACCGACCTAATAAATAATCTTTTTTCTTGATTGTTGTAGAAAAAATAAGTGATTCAATTTCATACTCAAAATCTCTTAATACAGAAACTCCCATAATCATTGAGGCTAATATCATAAATATGCCAGTAATTGCTCCCATTGTTTTTGCAATTACAAATGGGGAATTTTTTTTCATAACTCCAAAATCGGCACCTTGAAAAATAAAATCTACACCAACAATAGAAAAGAGAAAAAGAAATATAAAGAATATATAAGTGTCTGGTCGCTTTATACGATATTGTATTTCGAACTTAAATATATTATACCACATAACTAATTTGAATAAAGGTTCGTATTGTTAAATATTTGCGAGAAATAGACATCTTCTAAATCAGCATTAACACCAATGAAGCCATCACCTGGATTATTATCGCTTAAAACATGAATGGTTGGCTTCCCTAGAAATAGTTTTTCGCTAATAACTTGGTAGTTTTGTTTGTAAAGGATTAATTCAGGTTTTTCAATAGTTTTTTTATAGACTTTTCCTTTTAAATCTTCAATTATTTGTACCGGATTTCCTTTTAAACAAACTTGACCTTGATTTATAATGGCCATGTTAGTACAGAGTTCTTTAACATCATCTACAATATGCGTAGATAGTATAACTACTGTGTGTTCTCCTAATTCACTTAACACATTATAAAATCGATTTCTCTCTACAGGATCTAATCCTGCTGTTGGTTCATCTACAATAAGTAGTTTTGGGTTATTCAATAAGGCTTGTGCAATACCAAAACGTTGTTTCATTCCACCTGAATAGCCTTTAAGGTTTTGTTTTCTCACTTCGTATAAATTAGTCTTTTGTAAAAGTGCTTTCACTAATTCTTGACGCTCGCTTTTATTAGATATTCCTTTTAGTACTGCGAAATGATTTAGCAATACTTCAGCAGATATTTTAGGATATAACCCAAATTGCTGTGGTAGATACCCTAACACCTGTCTTAACTCATTTTTTTGTTTTAGGATATCAATTTCACCAAGAAAAATAGATCCACTGTCGGCTTCTTGAAGAGTTGCAATAGTTCGCATGAGTGTCGATTTTCCTGCTCCATTTGGTCCTAGTAAACCAAACATACCTGTGGGTATTTCTAAAGATATATTCTGTAATGCTTTAATTCCATTTGAATATGTCTTTGATAAATTGTCAATAATTAGTTCCATAGCTTCGTTTTTTAATTGATTGAGGCAAACATATAATTGTTTATAGTGTTTAAATAATGTTAGTGACACATATGGATTTATACGTGATAAACACATCATTTGAAGTTATAAAAGTGCTATAAAACATATTTGTAATAGTATGCCCCTAATAACATACTGTTTATCAACTTATTTGTAAGAGGTGATTTATTTAATTAATATTGACCTATGAATTTAAAAATATCAGATAAAAAAAAGAAAATCATAAAGCGCATTTATAAAATAGCGCTAGTTCTTATTGGTGTAATTATCATCGTTTTTAATGATACTTTTGGTAAGTTAGAAGGCTTTGTAGAGTTTATTGCATTTTATTTCATAGTCATATTTATCACTATTTCATATTGGTTATTCAAACAAATTAAATCGATTATTCGATTAAAAAACGAAAAGGCTAAAACCGAACTCATGCACTTAAAAAGTCAGGTGAACCCTCACTTCTTTTTTAATATGCTCAATAACCTTTATGGTTTAGTAGATAAAGACTCTAAAAAGGCGCAAGAACTTATTTTGAAACTATCAGATATGATGCGTTATAGTATCTATGATGGACAAAAAGAAACTGTGTTCCTTTCTAAAGAAATCACGTATTTACAAAACTATATTGAACTGCATAAAATGCGTTATCATAAAACCATAGATGTTCAATTTAAAATTGATATAAAAGAAAATAATTGTCAAATAATGCCGCTTCTTTTTATCATCCTTTTAGAAAATGCCTTTAAGCATGGTGTAGAAAACTTAAGGGATAATGCATATGTTCACATCAATATCAACGCAAAAAATAATGAAGTTTTTTTTGATATAGAAAACAATTTTGATAGTACTATTACTAATGAACCAGGAGGTATTGGTATGAATAACCTAAAACGCAGATTAGAATTGATTTATCCAAAAAACCATACCTTAACCATAACAAAAACGGATACTCTTTATAAAGCCCAATTGAATATTAGAAAATTATGATCAAATACCTTATTATTGATGATGAACATATTGCTCACGATATTATAAAAAGATATTGTGATATGCTACCAAACTTGGAGTTTATGGCAGATTGTTATGATGCTATTGAAGCCTTAGATTACTTGAACAAACAGTCTGTAGATCTTATTTTTTTAGATCTAAACATGCCTAAATTAAAAGGCTTTGAGTTTTTAAAAACGTTAGCATCTCCTCCAAAAGTAATTGTAACAACTGCTTATAATGAATTTGCAATTGAAGGTTATGAGCTTAATGTTGTAGACTATTTATTAAAACCCTTTAGCTTTGAACGCTTTTTAAGTGCTGTGAATAAAGTAAGTATTTCTAATTCACAATCAAAACAAGTGCGTGTCGAAAATGAAAAAGCATCTGCCAATCAAATATTTTTAAAGCAAAATAACTGCTATATACAAGTTGATGTAAATACCATATTATATATTGAAGCTTCTGGAAATTACACAAAAGTTGTTACTACACTAGATACAATTACTATAAGAGAAAAAATATCTAATACTTTAGAAATGCTCCCAAAAGAGGATTTTTTTCAAGTTCATAAATCTTTTGCAATTGCAAAAAAACATATTAAAAGTATAGAAGGTAATCGAATTCACATTGGTGATTATATAGTACCAATTGGTAAACTATTTAAAATGAACATCAATAAGCTCCTATAGTAAATTAAAAACATTTAATATTATTTCCATTTCACACACAATCCACTTCCCTCCTTTTGTCGTTTCGCATAAAAAGTGTTCTATTACATTTTAGTAAAAAAGGTTCAGTAATATTTTTTTGAAGAAAATTATTCAGGAAGTCAACTTTGTTTTTCTCAAGCAAAATTACCTGTCCACAACCTTCTCTCTAAATTAAAAAATTAACTGCTTCTCTCCTACCATTCCTTTTGTGGTACTTCAACGAGAGTTTTTTAAGTTCTGATTTCAAAAAATCTAATGCGTATATTAATTGCATTCATAAATAACAAGATATATTTTAATTACTTATAGCATAATACTTGTTGATATTTTAAAAAGTATAATTTCCCTATTTAAAAGTACAATATTTTCGGTTTGATTTTAAACACTCTACTTTATGGAGTACTTTTTGGTAAACGAGATAAATCGTAAATTAAAGCGAGCTTATAAGCACTGTCTCTATAACCAGCAAACCGCCCAGAACCTCCACCGTGTCCATTAGAGAAGCCTGTTTTCAATAATAGCAAATTACTATCCGTTTTATGTGCTCTAAGTTTCGCAACCATTTTTGCAGGTTCCCAATACCCTACTCTGGTGTCATTTAAACCTGTAAAAAATAACATATTAGGATAATTTTGTGCTTTTACATTATCATATGGACTGTAAGATTTTATGTAACGGTACTCTTTTTTCTTTTTAGGATTACCCCATTCTTCATATTCACCAACTGTTAATGGCAGTTTCTCATCTAACATGGTATTAATCACATCCACAAAAGGGACATTTAAAATAACGGTATTAAATAACTCTGGCCTTTCATTAGCAATAGCCCCCATTAACAAACCACCAGCACTTCCGCCTTCTGCTACAATACTACCTTTTTCAGCATATTTTTCTGAAACTAAATACTCTGCACAAGCAATAAAATCTGAAAAAGTGTTCTTTTTATTAAACATTTTACCGTCATTATACCATTCTGTTCCCATATCGTCTCCACCTCTAACGTGAGCAATGGCATATACATAACCTGCATTGACTATATGTTGTACCGTCGGACCACTTGCTAAACCTTGTCCTGCTCCATACGATCCATACGATGTTAAATAGACTTTATAATTATTGTTTTTTCGCTTAGAACGCCATTTATGACTTATAAGAGTTAAAGGAATTTGTTTACCATCTTTAGCGGTTACCCATTTTCGCTCTACGACATATTTAAAATAAGGATGATTGATAGTTTTACCGTGTTGTTTTATTATTTTTTTTTCTTTTGTTGACATGTGATATTTAAACGTCGTTAAAGGAGTTTCAAAAGAACTATAACTAAACTGTAAACTATCAGTTGCAAAACCTGGGTTATAACCAACTCCAATATTATAAAATTCTTCCTTTAATTTGATATAATGGCCTTTTTGAGTGGCTAGGTTGATAATTTTAATACGAGATTGTGCTTTTTCTTTTTCACTTATTACTAGGTAGTTATCAAATATTTCAAGTCCTTGAATTAAAACACCTGCTTGATTTGGAATTAAATCGACCCATTTTCCTTTTGAAATATTATCTATTGCGACTCTGGTTACCTTATTATTTAAGGCATCTTTATTAGTCACTATATAAAACTGATTTTTATGGTGATGAACATTATATAAATGATTTTTTTCTCGCGGATGAATGACCTTAAATTGACCATTGGGGTTATCGGTTTTTAAAAACCAAACTTCTGAAGTGGTACTACTCCCTGTCGTTAAGAATATATAGTCTTTAGATTTAGATTTCGAAATACTCACATTAAAACCAGGGTCATTTTCTTCATAAATAACTACATCATTTTTAGGATTAGTTCCTAATGCATGTCGCATGACTTTTGAAGAGCGATAAGTTCCTTTTTCTACTTCCGTATAAAGAAAATTTGTATCATCCAGCCAAATCATATTCCCAATACGCTGAATAGAGTCTTTTAGAAATGTACGGGAATATAAATCCCTAATTTTTAAAACATATTCATCTTTACCTGTAGTGTTTTCATAAACAGATATTAATTTATTATTTGGACTTGTTAAGCCTGTACTTGCAGTATAGTATTCTTTATCTTTTGCTAATTCATTTACATTTAATAATTCTTCTTCTATAGCATCCTTTTTAATCGATTTTCTATAATACACTGGGTGTTCGTCATCTTCACTGTATTTACTATAATATAAATATCCATTTCTTTTAACGGGTAAAGACGTGCTATTTTTTTCTACACTTTTAATCAATTCTTTGTAAATACTTCGTTGTGATCGCTTAAGCGGAATATTGTAATTATCTGTGTATTTATTTTCTTGGCGCAGATAATCCATTACTGGTTTATTATACTTTGGTGCTTTAGTATCTTTTAACCACGCATAATTATCTGTATACGTTTCACCGTGAATTTTAAAACTAGAGGTTTCGATTTTTGCAATAGGCGCCTGCATAGTATCATTTCTAATATGTTTATCTCGAAATTGTATCTCTAGACGTTTTTCTAATTCCATATCTTTCCTAATGACGGAGTCGATAGTTGCTACCGTATTTTCCGATGTGTAATTTTCCCAAAAGGTAGAATCATAATCTAATGGGAATTCATATAATTGATTGGACATTGTATTTGAAAAATTATCATCTCTTGAGATTTTTTTTACGTCTTCTGTTTTAATAGATTTTGCTTTAAATTCAGAAATAGCGGAGTAATACGTTGTTGTTTGATTAATACTATCTTTATAAATAAACTCATCCTCATGTCGCATGTCATCTATGTAGTAAGTGTTATCTTTTTTCTTAAACCGAACATCTAATTTATAGTCAAAATGCTTAACCTCATTAAAGCCATAGCCACAGAAATATTGTTTTAAATTGTTAGGAACCATGCATTCATAACGTACCACTGCTAAATCTTTTTGATCGATATAAATTCTACCTTTCAATAATTTGCGTTTGTTGGCTAATTTCCATTGGCGTCTGTTAGTAGGTGATGCAATGGCTTCTAAATCTTCTTGGGTGGTTTTAGTATGAAAATCTAAGACATATACCCAAGTACCTGTTTCATTCAATTCCTCTGAAATTTCATATGTAAAATCACGCCTCGCTTTTTTTCCTAAAAAACTCTCTTGGTATTTAACTCTATTTCTAGCAAATAATCCCAATGGTCCACCTTCAATATTACCATGAAACTCTCGTTTACTTAAACTACTACTAGAACGTGAATTAATAATATTGGCTTGTTCACCTTTTAAGGTTTTATGATGAAAATGTATACGATGCAATGAATTTGAGTTAAAATTAAATGTACCACTACTATTTGATAAATCAAATGGGTTTTGATAATGTTTCCATTTGTACTTTTTTACTTCGTATGGCATTGCATAATAGTTACAAGCAGCATCTGTATATTTAATATACGTACCATTTTCTTTCATCGTTTCACGATAATAACCGGTAATCATGGCTGGTGAACTTGTATAATTTTTGGGTATTTTTTTGATGATTTTTTTAAATAAAGCCTTAGCACTTGGCATTTTTTTAGGCTTTAAAACAACAACTTCCTCTAGTGAAACAGCTTCAGATTCCATAGTAAATATCTCACCATGTCGTGCTTTAAAATCTTTTACTAGTAATTGTAAATCTTCAAATCCTAAATAACTGATGGTTATGGAATAATCATCATATTTTGTTGGAATAGTTATCATAAATTTACCATTCCCCTCGGTTACAGTTCCTAAATCAGTTTTATTTATTTTTAAATAAGCATAAGATAAAGGAGCTCCATCAATCTTGTCTACAACTGTTCCTCTAATGATTGTTTGAGATAAGGCATTTAAGCTTTCATTATTACTTTGTGCGTTCGCAAATGCAAATAAAATTAATGTTAAAAATATAAGTAACCTTGTTTTCATAAGTAATAAGTATTGTTTAATAAATGTATAAGTTGTTTAAAATTCGAAATATAGGGTTCTATTCTGCATCTCAAATTTCAATAAAATTATTGAGAATATATTTTCATTATAGTAAAGACAATCCTTGTTTTAATTTGTTACAGTTTTTATAGAAAAACAATAAAAATCAGTAATCGTAACTTTGTAGTATCATTACTATCTGTAATACTCAGATAGTAACCTTTAAAGGTTTTCTCATTATCTTTTATCTTTAAACAAAAATTCAAGGCTACATATTTTTTAGAAACAATTAACGGCTCGTTTCACTATATTTTAAAAAACCTTTGAACTTACTTAGTTCATTTATAGCTTAAATTAAAAAGCTAGAACCCATTAAATTTGGTTCTAGCTATCTAAAATATGGACGCTCCACTCACCTATTCTTTTAACCAAAATTCTATGAGGCCGGTTTAAAATATATTTTTAACATGAACAACAATCATTATTCGATTCTGCTTCGTTGAAAGAGCTATCTACACCTTCATCTATTGCTTTTTTTAATTGATAAAAGGCTTGTTGAATTTTGGATAGTGGTGAAGCTACATTCATACGCATAAATTGTGTATGAGAATCTTCAAACCAATTACCAGGAGTTAAAGCCAATTTTGCCTGGCTTACCACTAAATGTTTTAAAGCAGCATCAGATATATCCACTTTACTGAAATCTAACCAAACTTGGTAGGTTCCTTCTGGTTTATATAGTGTTACTTCTGGTAATTCATTTTTAACAAAGTCTTCAATCCAGTTCATTGTTTTTTCAAGATAAGCTAATAAGTCATCCAGCCATTCCTCACCTTTTGTATATGCAGCTATTGTCGCGTTAGCAGAATGTATACTTCCATGGTCTAAATATAAAGAACCAATAGTGTTTTTAACTTGCTTGAATGTGTTTTCATTTGGTATATATAAATAACCATTAGAAATACTTTGCATACCAAATGTTTTAGCAGGTGAACCCAAAACAGCAATATGATTATCACTATTATCCAATGAAGCAATACTATTAAAATAAGAACCAGAATACACAATATCTGAATGAATTTCATCGCTAATAATAGTCACATTGTATTTATTTGCAAGATTTACTAATTTTTGTAATTCTACTTTAGTCCATACGCGACCAACAGGATTATGAGGATTGCATAATAAAATCATTTTTATATTTCTTGTTTTTAACTTTCGCTCTATATCGTCAAAATCCATCTGATAGTTTCCGTTAACTACCTTTAACGGGTTACTGACCACTTCTCTACCTGCGGATTCAATAACTTTAAAAAATTGATGATAGACAGGTGTTTGTACCATGATTTCATCTCCTTTTTCAGACAGTTCTCTAATCAATACACCTATTCCGGTTAGTACTCCAGAAACTTGTACAAATGATTTAGGGTTTAACTTTAATTGATGGCGTTTTAAATTCCAATTAGAAATGGCTTTAAAAACATCTCCTGTATTAAATTCATAGGCATAAATGTTCCTAGTAACTAATTTTTGTAAGGCTTCTTTAATTGGTTCTGCAATTTCAAAATCCATATCTGCAATCCATAATGGCATTACATCTGTAGCACCAAACATACCCTTTAAATAGTTTGGATTGCTCTTTGCAAAATTATGCTCTACTGTGTGTACTGTATCAAATTGACTCATCGTTATTTCTTTAATCGTTTTATTATCTCCATTCACTTTTTGCCGCTTTAAAAGCTTTTTGAAATTTGTCGGTATGCCACATAAGCATTAGCATTTTATGAGCTATTTGTCTCGCTACTTCTTCATCACTAGGAAAATGAACTCCCATAATTTCTCTTGATAAACCTATTTCGTAAGCTAACGCAATGTATTCATCTCTCTTTTCTGGCATTAATTCACTTAAGGTATATGCTTGAATATATGCAAATAAAGTATGTCCACTTGCAAAAGAAGGCGTAGGTATTTCTTGTAAAGGTTTAATATTAGCATCAAGGTGATAAGGTCTAGCACGTAATAAATTAAATTTTATAACAAACTCTAATATGCGAGTGTCTTGCATAACACCTTTTAATAACTCTGATGTTTTGGGGTAATCTTTTGAGTTATATTTTTCTCCAGAAACTTCCCTAGCCATAAAAAAAAGATTTTTTAAATTACTAGTATATCTATCATCACTCTTGGTGTAGTTTTTATGAGGCCAATATCCAATTTTGGCTAACTGCATAACTCGTTTTATTTGCTTTTCGGTTCTCTCATTTTGTAATTCGAGTAAAAAACTTAGTTCAGCTCTTGTCTGTTTCGAACTATTGGCAGGAAACTTTACTGAATTAGTAATAAAATCTACTTGACTAGAACTTAAATAATGTGGTTTATTCGAAGCATAAACTAATATAAAGTTTAAATAATTATCTGTAGGATAAACTACCTTATCCATATCTGCATAGTCTGCATGCTTTTCTGAATCTAATTGTTTTAATTCTTTATAATGATTACTTATAGGTTCTATTTCGTGAATTGATTTAAAAATAGTATTCTGACTATTTACACTTAATGAAATACTGAAAATTATAATTAATGCTAATTTTTTACTTAGAATATTCATGATTAAATGGTATTAATATTTTGTTTTATGAAATTTTATACTAATCCTAAAAGCAGTCCAAAACCTAGAATTACTAATGAAATTCCTGAAATTTGACTTATTAGTTTTTTATTTTTTGATAACCTATCAGAAATTTTATTAAACCCAAACCCAAACCCAATTAATAATGCACCTAGGGGAATACTATAGCCAATGGCAAATACAAACAGCGTAAACCAGCTTGCTAGCAAACTTCCTTGAAGATATGATGTTCCTAAAATTATTGGGAAAATTGGGCTACATCCAACAGAACAAGCTGTAGCAAAACCACCTAAAATTATCCCGAATAGAAAACTTTTATTAGCGAGTTTAGAAACTTTATTAGACAAATTCATTCCGATTTTCAAATTAAAAGGCAACATATTTAGACTCGTTAAACCCAAATAAACAACCAGAACTCCAGCTATAAGTGTCCAATATTGACCAACAACCTGACCAATAGACTGGCTTATAAAACCTGTTATAGCGCCAAGTAGTGATAATGATATTATATTCCCTAATAAAAATGAAATTCCTGTTTTTATATGTGCTGTTTTACTTTTAGTCATTGCTTCTGAACCAGCATAACTAGTCACAGCAGCTAAAACACCGATGTTACAAGCTGAACCTACAGCGGCAATAAGTCCTAATAAAAAAATAGCAATAAAAAATAATGGTGTATTTAATTGACCTTCAATAATACTACTTGTCCATTGTTGAATGTTTTCGAACATTATAATTAGTTTTTCTTTGAACCGCTACATGCAGTTTTTTGTTGTGTTGTACAAGAATTTTTTGTGTTTGGATTGTATGGTGACTTTGCATTTGGTGCGCATGAAGTTACAGTAAATGCAATATCATAAGCTCTTATTAATTTAGCAGAATTAATAAAAGCTCCATTTATTATTGTCGTAGCGCCTTTTCCTAATATAGCAACAGAAGGTATATCTGAAATTTTTGCTTTTGAAACTAAATCCTGATAGTTTTCATTCTTTACATCTAATTCAAGAAAAGATGCCGAACCATCAGTTTCATTTAACTCGGTTATTATACTGTTTACTTTTATAGAAATCTTTTTATTTAGAGGCTCATTATTTCCTTTTAAAAATACATAGGCTACTTTTTTATTAGTCTTTAGCCATTTAAAATCTTTCATAGAAGGTGTTGTTCCATCAACTTCTGAAGTACATGATGTTACTGGAATTACTTCACCTTTAAATGCCGTAGTTATCGCGAAAATTAATGCTAGCCCAATAATACCAAGACCTAATTTCTTTTTCACCCCTTTGTTATTATTTGATATATTACTAGTTGGTGTACAACAATTTGTTGTGTTGTTTGATTCTTGATTAGGTGAACAGCAATTTGTGTTGTTTGAATTTTCCATTATATTAAATTTGATTAAGTTATTTTTCAATGTATAGACGTTACTTCTAAAAAAAGACGCAAAATATCTTGCAGTTTTTTTTAGAAGTGACATTTTCTTTATAAATCTGCTTAAATAAAGTACTATTAAAGTCTTAAAATGAAAAAGCATTTTTGAAACTTCATTTTATAAAAAATCTATCTTGAATAAGTTTAGTACAAACCTTTAACAGACAAGTAGCGTTCTCCTGTATCGTAATTAAAGGTTAAAACAGTTTCATTAGGATTGACTTCATTTATTTTTTTTGATACTGCAGCTAAAGAAGCGCCTGTAGAAATCCCAACAAAAAGCCCTTCTGTTTTGGCTATTTTTTGAGCCATTTTAAAAGCTTCTGTTTCATTAACTTGAATCGTTCCATTCAGAGTTTCGGTATTTAAATTTTCAGGAATAAACCCAGCTCCTATTCCTTGAATAGTATGAGGTCCAGCATTTTTACCAGAAATTACAGCAGAAGTCTCAGGCTCAACAGCAATTGTCTTTAAATTTGGATAGTGATCTTTCAAAACCTCTGAAACTCCAGTAATGTGTCCTCCTGTTCCAACTCCTGTTATTAAGTAATCTACCGTGTCAAAATCAGATATTATTTCTTTAGCGGTTGTTTCTCTATGAATCTCTGGATTAGCAGGATTATTAAACTGTTGTAAAACAATAGCATTATCAATTTCTTTTGCTAATTCATCTGCTTTCTCAATAGCTCCTTTCATACCTTTTTCTTTTGGAGTTAAAACAAATTCTGCACCATAGGCTTCCATTATTTTTCTTCGCTCAATAGACATAGATTCTGGCATTGTAAGTATAACTCGATATCCTTTTGCTGCACCTACTAATGCAATTCCAATTCCTGTATTTCCAGATGTAGCTTCTATAATGGTGCCTTTTGGTTTTAAACCGCCTTCCTTTTCAGCTGCTTCAATCATAGCTAGTGCAATTCTGTCTTTTATACTTGCCCCAGGATTTTGACGTTCTAATTTAATCCACACTTGATGGTCTGGAAATAACTTGTTTAACCTTAAATGTGGCGTATTTCCAATAATCTCTGTTATATTATTTACTTTCATTTTATATTTATATTACGAAGTTGATAGGTTCTGTACCATTTTTTACTGTTTTATATTTTAATTGACTGGTATAATAGATGAGTGAAAATGGTTCCACACTTTTTGTAAGCCATACATTTCCTCCTATAGTTGAATCGTGACCAATATTAGTTTCTCCACCCAAAATTGTTGCTCCTGAATAAAGAATAACATTATTTTCAATAGTTGGATGTCGCTTTTTACTTTGCATATTTTTAGTTACATGAAGTGCTCCTAAAGTTACATTTTGATATATTTTAACATCATCACCAATCACACATGTTTCACCAATAACAATACCTGTACCATGGTCTAAAAAGAAACGTTTACCTATGGTTGCACCAGGATTAATATCTATCCCTGCTTTAGTATGCGCATACTCTGACCAAAGTCTTGGTATAATAGGTATACCCATTTTATATAAAGTATTAGCTAAACGATGTACTACTAATGCATAAAAACCAGGGTAACTTAAAATCACCTCTTCTATTGAGTATGCAGATGGATCGTTATTATAAAAAGTTTTAGCATCTTCATATAGTATTTCTTGTAATTTAGGTAATTGATCAAAAAAATAATTTACTTTTTTCGATGGGTTTTCGACTGCTTCTAAACTTTTAAGATTTATTAAAAGGATATCGTAGATAATTTTTAAAGCATCATCACAATTGGTCTTTTTTACATTTAAGCATATAGGAAATAAAACATTATATAGGTCATTAATGCTATTTTCCAAAGCTGCCTTGTCTATAGCAAGTGTATGAGTTTTTCGAAAATCACTAATGTTTTTTGATATTTTAAAATTCATGGCTATATATTATTTCTGTGCATTTTATAGACGCATGATTAAGAAAAAGACTCAAAAAATTAGCCTTACAAAGTTGTAAGGCTAATTACTATCAATCAAATATTAAGGGGATTATTTTTCAGCATATATACCAAGACTAACAACAGCACTATCACTTGCCTTGAACTTTTCTAATTCTTCTGGACAGCAGACATAATTCATCAACACATCATCTGGGATGTCTACAATACGTTCTTTAGTAATGGTTATGTTTTTGAAACCAGCATCTTTTATAGCTTCAATATAATCTTCTTGTTGTAATGCTCCAGAAATACAGCCTGCATACATTTCAGCAGCTTCCATAATATCTTTTGGTAAATTACCTCTCAATACAATATCTGACATGCTAAAGTGACCTCCTGGTTTTAATACACGATATACTTCTTGATATGCTTTCTTTTTATTTGGTACCAAGTTAAGCACACAGTTACTCACAGAAACATCAATAGAATTGTCTTTTAGAGGAAGCGCTTCAATATCACCTAAAACAAAATCTACATTATTATAACCTAATTTTTGTTTGTTTTCATTCGCTTTTTCAATCATCGCTTCAGTCATATCTACACCGATTACATGACCAGAATTCCCTACAATTCTTCTTGCAACAAAGGCATCATTTCCAGCTCCAGAACCTAAATCTAGAACAGTATCTCTTTCTTTAATTTTTGCATGTTCTGTTGGAATACCACAACCTAAAGCATAATCTGCTTCAGCTTCATAGCCATCTACTTTTGTATAACTTTCACTTAATGTCCAGTCTTGAGCTGGTGAACCACAGGCTGTAGGCCCACATCCACAACCTGCTCCAGCATTAGCAACCTCAGTATATGCTTTTTTTACAGCTTCTTTAATTTGTTCTGACATAATATCTATTTTTAGTGTTATTTATTATCACTTAATAGACGTTAGATTAAAAAAAGGACGCAAAAAAAACATTAGTCACAACTTTTATCACATTTCTTTACTTTGTAATCTATGACATCGCCATATACATCTGCAGATATTGTACAACATTCTTCATAAGAAGATTTCAACATTTCACGACCGCGTTGAACTCTTGATTTTGCTCCTGAATAAGAAATGTTTAACTTTTGTGCAATTTCTTTTTGCGAGACATTTTTAATGTCTGCTAAAATAATAGCTTCTTTATATTTTTCAGGAAGAGAATTAATAAAAGGATTTAAACAATGTATGAGTTCTGAGGTTAGTGTGTCATCAGAAAATTGTTCTGCTTCAATTTCTTTTGAATGTGAATCAAATTGGATTTTTCTGAAATGGGAGATAATTTCATTTCGGGCAATCTGATATATCCAAGACACTAATTTTTCTTTGCTTTTTAAAGTATCAAATTTTGTAAACACTTTTAAAAAAACATCTTGAACAATGTCTTTTGACAAGTCTGGGTCTTTAACTTTTCCTTTTACAAAATTGGTTAATCTATTGTTCATGTCGTTCCAAACTTCTAAAACTTCTTTACTCATAACTACTAAAATAAACTTTATAGTTTATTATAGACGTGAAGACTAAAAAAAGACGCATAATATTTTAATTTATTATAAAAAGTCTTTTTATTTGAGATATTAACGTTCGTGCTGTAAGTTTAATATTTTATGTGATATATAGCGTCTATTTACGATTTAGAAGCATATAAACGTTCTTTTTAATTAATTATAAAAATAATGAAACTTCGAGGTTAATTTTATGAGGGAGTTTTTAAATAATAACCAAAATCATCAAACTTGTTTACTTTTAATTCATTTTTTGAAAAGTATTCTAGAATCTTCATAATTGCAGGATTTCTTAAGCTCTTACGTGGATATGACAAACCAACTTCTCTAAAATATCTTGGACCATTAAATTGTTTTACTTCAAAACCATACCAACCATCAACAAATCCTTTAGGCAAAAAAGTAACACCTAAACCTGCCATAACCATTGTTAACGTTTCTGTTTTTGAAGAGCAATTTGCTACAGTTACCATTTTATTGGTTTCAGTATTTAATATAGATAAACATTGTATATGCGCTTCACAAGTTGGACAATGAATAAAGGTTTCCTTTTCTAAGTCTTTTAAATCGATAACATCTTTATTTAATAAATGATGTCCATTTGGAATACACAAAACATAATCTTCTTTCCAAAGTGGTAAAAACAAATCCTCTTCGTTTTTCCATTCCCTTACCAAAAGATTAATTTCATTTTCTCTCCCAATATCTTTAGTAACCCACTCTACAGATTCACATAAATTAGACGCTGTTCTAAAAAACTGTTGCTTGTGCTCTTGTGGTAAACTATCTGCAACACCAATTTGTATTTTGTTTTTAAATTCACGTTCTTTAAAAATTCCGTTTAAAGAGTTCAGTTCTCCTACTAAACGTTTAGCAATTGGATATAAATAATGAGCTTCCATTTTTAATTCTACTCCTTTTTTATGACGTTCAAAAAGCACTTGACCTAATTCTTCTTCCAATTGTTTTATTCCATTAGAGATATTAGGTTGTGATACAAAACATTGTTCAGCAGCACGTGTTAAATTTTTCTGTTCATAAACAGCTATAAAGAATTTTAACAATCTTCCATCCATAATTAAAAGTTATGATTGATATAAAAAAATAATATTTTGATAACCACGAGAACCACTATACTTTTGTAAAAGTAAATAATAATCAAGTGTTAAAAATATTTACGCTAATTTATCATTTGTATTAGTTATAACAAAATACATCATCAAAAATTACAAACATGAAGTTTAACATATTAATTTTAGTTGTTTTATTGACATCTTGTACAAATAACAACTCAATATCTACTGTCAAAGTTTCAGTAGACAAATCAACTCCAACTACCAATAATACCGAATGGGAGTTAGCTTTTAAAATTTCTGATTTAGCACAACCAGAAAGTGTTGCTTATGACGAATCTCGAAATGTTTTATTCGTTTCTAATCAAAATCAAGGGAAAGAAGGTTTTATTAGTTTACTTAGTATTAACGGATCTGTTATAGAAAGAGAGTGGGTAAATGGATTGGTTAATCCTAAAGGTATTAAAGTTGTTGATGATAAATTATATGTAAGTGACGAAACTGTATTGGTGGAAATCGATATCAATAAAGCTACAATTATAAAGAAATACGAAGGAGAAGGCTCTAGATTTTTAAACGATGTTGAAGCAGATAGTAATGGAAATATTTATGCTTCAGATATGTTAACCTCTTCTATTTTTAAATTAGATAAAAATGGAAATTTCACCAATTGGTTACAGTCTCCTGAACTTGAATACCCAAACGGTTTATTAATAAAAAATAATGCTCTTTATTTAGCTCCTTGGGGAACAATTACAGATGGAAATATATTGGAAGCAGCAAAAGGTAGCTTATTAAAAGCTTCTTTAAATGATAAAAAAATCACCAAAGTAAGTTATAACTCTATTGGTAACTTAGATGGCTTACAACATTATAATGATGGTTTTTTAATTTCTGATTGGATAAACGGTAACATTTATACATTTTCCAATGGAAAACATCACAAAATTATTGAAACAACTCAAGGTAGTGGAGACATTGCTTATGTCGCAGACCAAGACAGAATTTATATACCTATGGCTTTAGAAAATGAAGTATTGGTGTACCAGAAAAAAAACGTTGAAAAACCAATTGGTGTAAAACGTGATGGAAGTTATTATACAAGAGTTGAGTGGACAAATGCAACACTTACCACGCCACTTTATTGGGTAAACAATATAAATGATGATGATACATCAAGAAATGGAGGAAGTTGGGCTGCTCCAGTTGCAGAAAATGCTGGAGTAATATTAAGTTTCTTTGGAGAAACACAAACAGTAGGAAAAATTAAAATATTTCATAATGTAGGCGCAACCATTAGCCCTTTAGATGAATTAGCTTCAAAGATTAAAATCTATACTTCTAACGATCCTAATTTACAACGTATAGGAGACGAAAAAGCAGATGTATCAAAATTCAATTGGACTAAAATTGTATCTACTGCTATGGAACAAAAGGAAGGTTGGGTTACCTTAAAACTTAAAGAACCAATCAAAGCACGTTATATTCGATTACAGTTAATAGAGAATTTTGGAACACCTCCAAATCGTTCTTTTATAGAGACCAACGAAATCAAATTATATAAAAATTAAAAAATGTCAAATAAAAAATTAGTAGTTATTACAGGAGCTAGTTCTGGAATAGGAGAAGCAACCGCAAAATTATTTTCAAAAAATGGACACCCGCTTTTATTGTTAGCGAGACGTGTTGAAAAAATCAAAGGATTTAATTTGCCCAATACTTTATGTGAAAAAGTTGATGTTACTGATATCAATGCGATTAAGAATGCTGTTACAAAAGCTGAAGCACAATTTGGAGATGTAGATTGTATTATTAATAATGCAGGTTTAATGCTTTTGGGAGATATAGCTACACAAGATCCTTTGGAATGGAAAAAGATGTTTGATGTAAATATTCTGGGATTATTGAATGGTATGCAAGTTGTACTTCCAAAAATGAAAGCGAATCAAAGCGGAACAATTATTAATACAAGTTCTATTGCTGGAAGAAAAACATTTCCCAATCACGCTGTATATTGCGGAACAAAATTTGGTGTACACGCTATAACAGAGAATGCTCGTGAAGAGGCTGCAGCAGCCAATGTTAGAATGGTTACTATTGCTCCGGGTGCTGTAGAAACTGAGTTATTATCTCATACAACGTCAAACGAAATTAAAGACGGTTATGAGGCTTGGAAAGATGATATGGGAGGAATTCTAAAACCTAATGATATTGCGAATGCAATGTGGTATGCTTACAACCAACCACAAGGTGTAAATATTAGAGAAATTGTAATTGCTGCAACAAAACAGCAACCTTAAAGTTTCAGGTAGAGTTATAACTTTGATGCAAAATTATCATTACACATTACAGACTTTTTCTATTATAGCTTCATATAAATAGTATCTCATTACGAGAGATGTATAAATTGCAGAAAAGCAATTTTAAATACTATGAATATTTAGTATTTAAAAACAGGAACTCAATTATATTGAGTTCCTGTTTTCTAAAAAAATAGATATAATACTCATTCTATTTATTAAATGAATATGTGAAATTTATAAATTCCTATAAATTAGTAATGAAAATAATAAGTTTTTATAAGCCAAAGTTTAGCTCTAATATTTTAACTTGTCTTGAGCGTTTTTAAGATTTTTTTTATATGTTATTAAAGACCTATGCGATACTTTTTCTCCAAATTCTACAGCTTTAGTATAACAAAATAAAGCATTTTTATAATCCTTGTAAGTTGAATATGCTTCTCCCAAACTATCCCAAGCATTTGATGACTTCGGATATTTAATCGTATTTTCTTTAAAGAATTCTAAAGCATATTTAGGGTTATCAGAATTTAGAAAATCATAGCCAAATTCATTAAGTGTTCTTTCATTTGGATTATAATTCTTAAAAAACACTGTTTTTAAACTGTCAGCTATCTCGTTTTTTTTAGCTTTCAAATGAATTTTCATAACACCTCGCATTGTACTATTTGATGGATTTACCTTATAACCTGAATATTCTGAAAGTCTATCGAAATAATCTTGTAAAGCAACCATTCCTCCTGCTTCTTTAAATTTAGCATAACTACTTCTGTTTGGATATCCCTTTAGTTTGTAATCATCCTTTAAATTATTTGCTCTTAAATGTATTTGATGTAAAATTTCCTCTGCCTTTAAATTACTTCTATTTGACAAATAAATAATGGTAGTTTCATCATCATACATGGCAATAAATGCACTATTACCAGATAATGCACCTCCATGTCCATATAACCGAACATTTATGTTTTTCTCTATTATATCATCCCAATTTCTAACCCAACCATAGCAATTTCCATGTTTATTTGGTGTCAACATTGTTTTTGTTAGTTCAGGAGACAATAATCTATACGATTTTAAAGCTTTACTCCAAATGAATAAATCTTCAACTGTAGAATGCATACCACCTGCTGCATAAGCAGTTGACTGATCTCTAAATGGAGCTTTGGTAGTTTTCCCACCATGTTCTGAACTCCACCAATCTAATCCATAAACTTCACGATAACTATATCCTTTTGCTAACTTTTTTGAAACATATTCATTAGTTCCAAATCCGGTATTTTTTAAACCTAAAGGTTTTACAATAGACTGATCTAATAATTCCGCAAATGGTAGCCCCGAAACCTCTTCTAAAATTACTCCTAAAAGATCATAACCTAAACTACTGTATGTAAATATTGTTCCTGGCTTGTTAAGTAAATTTGTTCTATTTATTAATTCTGCTAATCTTTTCGGAGAATAACTCGTATTCCCAAAATCTTTTAAACTGATACCTATTGATTGTAAACCATTGTAGTGTGGTAATCCTGAAGTATGTGATAATAACTGATGAATAGTAATATTATTAGCTTTTTCTTTTGATAAATATGGAAGATATTTTCCAATAGTATCGTGGAGTTTTAATTTCTTTTTTTCCACCATTTGCATAATTAACATAGCAGTAAACTGTTTGGTTACTGAGCCAATACCAAATTTAGTTATAATGGTATTAGATATTTTTGCTTCTCTGTCTGCCTCTCCGTAAGCTTCCTTAAAAATTATTTTCCCATTTTTAGCAACTAATACTGAGCCACTAAAAGGGCTTCTAATTTTTATTTTAACTCCAGGGTTTTCATAACTTTCCATTAAACCACCTATGGTTTTTGGCACTGGTTTAAGGACTATAAAGGCTCCCAAAAGTGCTAATATAATTACAGCAATTAAACTTATTTTTAAAATACGTTTCTTCATGATTTTTTGTTTTTGATTGATGCAACAAAATTAGAATGAATGCTAGTACTCTGTTGTGTCAAAAGTATAGCATTCTTACCGCATTTATATGTCATTTGAAATGAACATACTACATATCAGTCATTTAGAGTAAAGAAGAAATATGCCGGAATCTATAATTCTAGAATAAATTAGGAACAAAGGAAAGTATATTTTCTTCTTTGTGATTAAGTTGAGAAGATGTTTTTGCTATTATAAAAGCATTAAATAACACAGATGTTAAATAAAATAGGATACTAATATTTAAACCATTACCTGCTTTTCCTAGTATAAGATTAGTTAGAAAAAGTGTAATAGCCATTCCAATTATTGTAGTAATGCTCCATAGTAATTGAAAACTTACAATTTTTCCTGCTATAGCATTTTTGAATTGAAATTTCTTGTGTTTTTTCCATAAAACTAATGGAATTATTAGATTAATAAATGGAATTAAAAAGAAAAATAGCGTAGCTAAATTAATCTTTTTTAGAATTGAAAAAGAGAATTCTGAGCTTTCGTTTTGAGCTGGATTAGAAGTTAATTCTGAAATATCTAATCCTAAAGTTTCTGCTAAAATTTTTACTGTAAAAGCTCGAGGTATAACTTTTCCTTTTTCTATTCTTTGAATAGTACTTAAAGATACATTTGCTTTTTCTGCAAGTGCCTCTTGTGACAATCCCAATTTCTTTCGAGAATCATTAATTTTACCAGCAAGACTTGAATTGTCGTTCAGCATAATCCTAATTTAAACCTAACTGGCTTCTTTTAATTTGAGTTGCAATATATAATATTTCAAGAAAGTTAACATCACAAAAATTTGTATTATCAAAGCAAAAGTGAGGTAATACGAAATATTATATTTGGTTTAATTTCCTTTTATGCGTTGCCATAACGTTTTCATCAGAAACTGAGCATCTCGTTTTGTTTTTGAAACTTCAGTTACTTGTATGTGTTCATTATATAACTCTAAGCGGTAAGAAAATGTAAAAATGGAACTTTCATCTTTTCTAGGAATGAGTCCAAATCGTAAGTCATTAAAATACCAAAGATTATTTTTTTGTTCTATAATATACCAGCCTTTACTAATAGCTATCAAACGTTTCACATTAGGGAATTCCATTAGTTCTTTTGATACATGTCTTTGTTTTGGATATGATTTAAAACGTATTGGTTGGGTATCAAAAAAGGAATAATCCGCAATTAAGTAATGTGCTGGTGTGTCAATATTGGCATTCCATAATATTGTGTTTAATGGTGATGGACGTGTACTAATTTGAGTATATGTTATGTTTTTATCTTGTAATGCCTGCTCAAATCGTTGTTTAACAACACTCTTGATGATTAATGTTCCTAATAAATATAATGTTGAAATGATAAGTCCTAGAGTATTTAAACGACGTCTTGTTTTAGATTCGCGTTTATAAAATAAAACCATAATAGTAAATACCAAAAAGGGTACAGTATACAAAGGATCAATAACAAAAATTGAATTCAGTGCAAAACGTGTTTTTAAAGGCCATAGAATCTGGGTTCCCCAAGAGGTAAATGCATCTAAGAGTGTATGGCTAAATAATCCTAAAAAAAACAGTTTTGCCCAAGATTTCCAACCGAATTCCGATTTGCTTTCCAATTTACTTACAAACCACCCTAGTATTGGAGCTAATAAGACACTAAAAAATAAAGAATGACTAAACCCACGATGCCACTCAATAGCAGTAATGGGGTCGGTAAAAGTAGCTAGTATGACATCCAAATCAGGAATAGTACCTGCTATAGCACCATAAAATAAGGCTTTGTTACCTATTTTTTTTCCTAAAACAGCCTCTCCAACTGCCGCTCCTAAAACAATTTGCGTTAATGAATCCAAATGAAATTATTGAAATACGAAAATAAGTATTTTAAGCGATCATTTTAATCCCCACCAGTTATTTTTTGATTTCACGAACTTCTTTTTCGGTAACGATTTCACCATATTCATTTCCCCAATTATAGTTAATATAATTCATTACATCCGCGATTTCATCATCAACTAATCCCATTGGTGCCATATAATTATTGTATTTATTTCCATTAACTATAATTTCACCTTTTAAACCGTATTTAAGACCTTTAATACTTACTTCTCTATTGTTTTTTAAATAATCTGAATCGGCTAATGGTGGATATGTATTTTTTATACCTTTTCCATTTGGCAAATGACAAGACATACAAAAATCTGAATAGATATCATTTCCTCTTTTAATACTCTCCTGTAATTCCTTATTTTGAATAGGTTTGGTAGGCTCGTAATTTGTTATTTCTGTTTTATTTTTGGCTATTATAAAAAATACAATCACAAATGGAATTATATAACTAAGTACTTTCATACACGTATTTATTTATTTGGAATAATTTTTATGATACCAACACCTTCTAAAGCAGCATAAATATAACCATCAGGTCCTTGTCTTACATTTCTAACACGTCCCCTTCCTTCTAATAACTTTTCACGTTTAACAACTTTATCATTCTTTAAAACTAGTCGTTCTATGTATTGAAATTTTAATGACCCAACTAAAAGATTGCCTTTCCAATCAGGATAAATGTCAGAAGTAATAAAAGTCATACCACTAGGTGCTATTGATGGTACCCAATAAAATAACGGTTGTTCCATTTCTGGAAGAGCAGTATTTTCTGTAAAGGTTGTTCCATTATAATTAATACCGTAACTGATTATCGGCCAACCAAAGTTTTTCCCTTTATGTATAATATTAATCTCATCACCACCTTTTGGGCCATGTTCATGTACCCATATATTTCCAGTTTCTGGATGTTTAACCATACCTTGTGGATTTCTATGACCATAGCTAAAGATAGCTGCTTTAGCATTAGGGATATCTACAAAAGGATTATCTTTTGGAATGCTACCATCTGCATTAAGTCGGTATATTTTTCCGCAATCACGAGTAACATCTTGTGGGTTTTCATCACGGTTTCCACGTTCTCCAATAGAGAAGTATAAAAATCCATCGTTATCAAACTCAATACGAGAACCAAAATGATATGGAAGTTTAGAGTTTGGACTAGCTTTGTATAAATGCTCAATATTTGTTAATTTATTGCCGTTAAGCTTAGCTCTTATTAAAGCTGTATTTCCTCCTTCACCTTCTCCATCACTAGATGCATATGTAATGTATAACCAACCATTTTTACTGTAATTGGGATGTAATTCAATATCTAATAAGCCTCCTTGTCCACGAAGATACACTTCAGGAGTTCCTTCAATTATTGTTTTTATACCATCCTTAAAATGAATTAATTCACCTGATTTTTCTGTGATTAATAAAGCTCCATCTGGAAGAAAAACAAATCCCCATGGAATATTTAATTCTGGAACAACAATTTCAGTATTGTAATTAATATCCGTAGGAGCTTCAGCTTCTACAGTTGATTTATTTTTTTGAGCGCAAGCAGAAAATGTAATGAAGCTTATGATAAATAAAAATTTGAATTGTTTCATAGCATTTGTTTTTAGAAATATAAAGTTATGTTTTTTTTATAATGTATACTTAATATTTAATCCTGTATAATAGTTTCTAGGGTTTCCAGGATAAAAATAACGTGGTGCTTTACCTCCAAAACTGCTAGCATTAATTAATATTTGTGAAGCATATACGGTATTAAATACATTATCTAATCCAAAAAAGAAGTTAAATTTCAGCTTTTTCAATAGACTTCTTTCATAACCAATTTTTAAATTGGTAAGATTATAAGATTCACTAAATAAGCTATTACTATCTGTTATTGGCTGGCTTCCTACATGTTGAAAATTGATGTTTCCATAAATACCAAATTCTGTAGTGGCATCAATACCTGCATTAAATATTTCTGAAGGTACTCCAGTTAAGTCATTACCCGAAAAATTATTGTCTTCATCTATAAATTCTTTAAACTTAAAATTATTTAATGTGTAGTTCATAAATGTATTTAGTTTTAATAGTTTTTTATCTATCAATTTATAGTTTAGTCCCAACTCTAAACCATCATGCCTGGTTTTTCCAGCATTAACACCAATAAATTGATCACTAGCAACACGTCTAGAAACAACCAGGTTTTTGATATCTAAACGATAGATTGCTAGATTGAATTGTAACTTATTTTTAAATAGGCTTCCTCTTGTTCCAACCTCATAGTTCCAACCAGTTTCTGGTTTCAAATTTGTATTTATTTGCCCATCAGGTAATAATGTTTCTGCTAAAGTAATTGGAGAGAAACCTTGACTTACATTTGAATACAAGCTAATATCCTTTGACACTAAATAAGAAAAACCAATTTTTGGTGATAATATACTACTGAAACTAAAACTACCTGATTGATCCGTATTTGTATCAGATTCAGGAAAATGATCTTCTAAATCATAAGAAGTTTTATTGTAGTTAATGCCAATTACTATAGTTGCCTTTTGAGATAACTCATAATTAGTTTCAAAAAACAAATTATAATAACTTCTATTTTCTTTAAAATTCGAAAGGCGATTACCATCTACGCTCCCATTACCAGAAGGAAAATCTTGGTATAAGTTTTGAAATGTACTTGACTTGTAACGGTCTCTAAAATACTCACCTCCAAATGTATAATTTAAGGATTTGTTAAATAGTTTGGCTTTTCCCAATAAGCGACTTCGTATTCCATAAGCAAAAGTGTTTTCTGTAAGTATATTAAATGGTCGTGGCTCATAAGCATCTCTAAAAGAAGTAAAAACACTAGTTACTTGTTTTAAATTATTAGTATAGCTGTGATTCCAGGTTACTCCTAAAATACCACGCTTAGAATCTTCAAATCCTTTTGCTTTCCCCCAAGTAAAAGCAGCAGCTGTTGGTTCATTTATAAATGTATTCTCGTTTAAAGAACTAGGTATAAATGCTTTTAAATCAACATAACTTGCTAGTACAGAAATATCATTAGTGTCATTAATAAAATGATTAGTACTTAGTGTAAACGTTTGTCTATCATATTCATTATTATCTCTATACCCATCAGAATGTGTATTACTATACACACCTCTAAAACTATTCTTAGTTGAACCTTGATTAAAATTAACTTTACTTTTTACTAAACCAAAAGAGCCTATTGTTAATTGACTTTTAATAGTAGTTTCATTTAAAAATGCGTTTTGAGGTAACAAGTGAATCGCACCTCCTAAACCAGCTCCATGAATACTAGAAGTGGACCCTTTTACTATTTCTATACGTGATATAGCACCAAGTTCGAAATCTTCTATAGTTGTTTCACCACTACCGTTTGTTAATGGAATATCTTTAAAATAGGCCCTAATTTTCGATGTCCCAAAAAGATTTCGCGAACCAATGCCCCTTATAGTAAGTCTATTTGTATTGAGTGCACCACTTTGCACAAAAACGCCTGAGGTTCTATTTAATACTTGAGATATATTAATATCATTCCCTCGATTGATTTCTTTTTTTGAAAGCACTTCAATGGTTATCACGGATTTTTTTAGTGCTTTAGGTATTTGATTAGCATTAACGATAACTTCATTTAATTCTAAAGGTCTTACATTTAATTGCACGATTAAAAATGTACTAACCTCAATCGTCATTCCCTTTGCTTCATAGCCATCTTTCTTAAAACGATAATTCCCTTTCGATTTGAGAATAAATTGACCTAATTCATCCGTAGTTATGGTATGTTTAGTGTCTAAATTATAAATATTTGTATTGGAAAGTGAAGCACCTGTTGCTCCATCTATAACTTTTCCATGTATTTGATTTTGTGAAACCGAAAAGTTAGCAAATAGAAGAGAAAATAATAGAAGAATCTTCATCATTATTGTAGTAAGTTTGTATTTTATCATAGAGTTTTGTGAAATAAGGTGGTATAGAATCACTTCCCTCCTATGTTTTTGCATAAAAGTTATTATATAAAATGGCCGTGTAATAAACTAAGCTAAAAAGTTTGTCTTTTAGCTTAGTATATTGTCATTCCTTTTTTATTCATTATTCAATTCTTCCAATTTATCGCTTGAAATTAATCCTTTCTTTTCTACTTCTACTAATTTAGCTTTTGAAAATGATTTTTGGCCTAAAGAAATTGCTTTCTGATAATTTTTAATAGCTTTTTCTTTATCTTCATTAAGAGCATAAAAATCTCCCAGTGTATCATAAACATTAAAACTTTCAGGGTAGTTAGCTACATTGAGTTTCAAGAAATCTTCCGCTTTTTTAAGTTGCTTCATGCCTATGAATTGATACCCTAAGTTATTAACATACTCTTCATCAGGTTTCATTTCCATTTTAAACTCCTTAGATAGTTTTTTATAGTGATTCACAATTTTATCTAACAAATCACTTTCAGGCTCTGAAAAATCTTGGCCTTCTATCTTCAACCAATAGAAATTAAAAATAAAACGAAAAGCATCATATTCTGTAATAAGTGGTACTGATCCATGATCATCATTTTCATAATACTTTCCTTCATATGATAATTCCTTCTGAGTATTCTCTTTTAAATAAGTATTTAGCTCTAATATAGAACGGATATGATTTGTTTGATCAGTAGTATCTTTTTGTACATTAGAAATATCCATACCTTCACTCATGGTATTTGCAATACCTAAATAGAGCTTTTTATTTGCATACTTTTTATCGAATGTATGTTGCATAATTTCATTTAGTAATTTTTTGTCATCCCACCACATTGATGGGTCAATTGCGACATAAGAATCAAATAAATTAGGACGATGCACTAAAGTATTCATAACAGTTAGTCCTCCTAAAGAATGACCAATTAACATTTTATATGATTGTGTAGAATACTTAGAATTAATATAGGGTATTAGTTCTTTTTGGATAAAAGACATGAAATTTTCTCCTCCTCCTGAATCAGAAAACCAATCGTTGTCTTCATTAGGCTTAGGTGTCACTTTAGTAGGTGTCAGGTCCCTTGTTCTATTGGTGTTTGTTATTCCAACTACTATCATTTTTGGGCAAATGCCATGAAAACTCAAATGATTTAACATTGCTACAACTGCATCAAAATGAGCGTTTCCATCTAAAAGGTAAACAACAGGGAATTTTTTCTTTTTATACAATCCTTCAGTATCATCTTCTGGAACATGTACCCATATTTTTCTTTCTTCATTTAATATTTTAGAATTGATACTATCAATTTTACCGATAACGATATCATTGCTGTTCTGTCCATTTACAATAGAAAAACAGAGACATAAAAGGTAGATTAAGCTTAATTTTTTCATGTTCTTTTATTTATTTGATTTTTTGGTTAGTTTATAAATTTGGCGGTTTTAAATACTTTGCAATGGTTTACTTATTATCTGTTAATTTATATGCCATTAGTTTATGACTTAACATAGCAGGAACTAGTAATATATTTTTTGAAGGTATATAACAAATGTCTGCTGCACTTATACCTTCTTTTGAAGTATCTAATAAAAGTTTCTTATCACCATTTTTATATACATAGTATATCATTCCTTGCCAACTTGATACTAAATAATCACCATTTCCAACTGCAGTAATACCATCTGCACTTGAAATCCCGCTTGAAAATGTTTTCATTGATTTCGTACTTAAATTATACCTGTCAACAGATTTTGATTTGCCAAGTCCTAACAAAATATTTTCTCCTTCGACTAGTATACCGTTTGGCCCACCCAAATTATTTTTTATAATCTTTACCTTTTTGTTTTTAATAGAAAATAATTTCCCTTTCAAAGTTCCTGTTCCGTAAATAACACCGTCAGTAGTTACTGCTAAATCATTGATACGCTCTGTTCCTTCTACTAAAATCTTGTCTGTTACTTTACTCTTTTCAATATCTATTTCAATAACATTTTCAAAATCTGCTAAGTATAATTTGTTATTATAAATAGCAGTCCCGGTTGGCCCTTCTAAATTATCAATCCATTTATGTTCAATAATGTTTCCTTTTAAATCTAATTGACTTACAAAACCTATTCCATTCTTTTTTAACCAATGTCCATTAATACTAGTAGTATAAATAGCATTTTTCTTTTCATCATAAGTAGCCGATTCAATGTCTGTAAGTATCGTATCTGACTGCCATAAAAGTTCTAATTTCGGATTATCTAAAGTCTTACTGTAAGTGTTTTTTTTAGTACTACTACAAGAAGCCAATCCTAGTATAATTAGACAGATTGAGGCTAAATGATGATAAGTTGCGTTGATTTTCATGCTAGTTATTTTAAGTTTCAAGCGAAGTTAGCTTTATTTATACATAAAAACAGAAAAGTAGACGAAGTAGGAATGAAAGATGCTGTAAAGCAATTAGCACACAAAATTTTATTTTATCTACTTAAATTTGAGTTTAGACAACATAGAATAAAGATTTGTCTATTTTAAATTATTTAGGCGCTAAAATTATATAAATTTGAACATATTTAATTAAATTCAATGACAACTATAGACAGTACCATTACTACAATTGTAAAACATATGCTGTTTTGGTTCATTATATTTATATTTCAAATAGCAATGCCTGATCCAAATTACTTCGCTGGAGGGTATAATGAAATTATAGAAGGATACTTATTTAAAACCATCTTACAAGTTATTTTATCGTACACCATATTGTATTTATTAAAACCTTCTTTCAAAAAAAATAAATGGATAGGATTTTCGCTGATTACTGTTATTTTATTACTTGTAATGCAAACAATTTATCAGTTATATAGAATTCATTATTTAGAGGTTATCTATTCAGATTCTTATGTAGACTTTCTTAAAAATAACTCAAATACTAGTTTAGTAGATCGTATCTTAAACATTAAAAATTTTTTGGCAATGAGCATATTTTTTTTGCAGCCAACCTTTTATTTGTTAATTCATAAATTTTATATAAACCAACAAAAGCTTTTGAAAGTTAATGAACAAAAGAAAACTAATGAATTAGCTGTACTAAAGCATCAATTAAATCCACACTTTTTATTCAATACTTTAAATAATTTGTACAGCTTGACGATAAGTAAATCTGAAAAGGCTCCAGAAATAATAGAAAAGTTATCTGATATTTTAGATCATGTTTTATATAGGTCCAGTGATAAGTTTGTACCATTACAAAAAGAAGTGAAATTAATTGATAACTATTTATTACTTGAAAAAATCCGTTACGGAAATAGAGTAGCAATTAATTTCGAAAAAAAGATACATAACGATGTAAAAATTGCTCCGCTTTTACTTTTAACTTTTGTTGAAAATGCTTTTAAACATGGTGTTGCCCAAGAACTAGTTAAAGCACAAATAAATATATCGATTCAAGTAAATAATAATTCCATCGATTTTTATATCAAGAATACAAAACCTGATAAGGAAACTAGTAATGATATAAATAGTACTAGTGGTATTGGTATAAAAAACGTAGAAAAACAATTGGAATTACTTTACGGAAATGATTATGATTTAAAATTTGAAAGCTCATCATATACTTTTGAAGTAAACTTAAAATTAGCCACTAAATGAAATATAAATGCCTCATAATAGATGATGAAGAACATGCAAGAAACTTAATAATAAACCATTTATCTAAGTTAGATGATTTTGAAATAGTTGCGACTTGTAGCAATGCTATAGAGGCTACAAATGTCCTGATATCTGAAGAAGTAGATTTAATATTTTTAGATATTGAAATGCCTGTTTTAAAAGGAACTGACATGCTAAAAAACTTAGCAGTTAAACCAAAGGTGATTTTCACAACTGCGTATAGAGATTATGCTATTGAAGGGTTTGAATTAGATGCTATTGACTATCTTTTAAAACCAATAGTTTTTGAACGTTTTTTTAAAGCAGTTCAAAAATTTATAAAACAATCAAAAAAGGAAACTAATGAGATATTGGTTAGCTCTAGAGTTTTAAAATCAGACTTTATTTTTGTTACTAAAAACAGAAAAAAAATTAAAATAAATTTTGATGATATTTTGTATATAGAAAGCCTAAAAGATTATATCAGAATTCATTTAGGGAACGATTCACATACCATAAAATATAGTATTTCTGCATTTGAAAAAGAGCTTGATTCTCGTTTTATAAGAATCCATCGCTCATACCTAGCCAACAAAGATAAAATAACAGCATATACAAAAAGTGATCTCGAAATTAATACTATTGAAATTCCAATAGGTGACAATTACAAAAATGAGATACTTAGTGAATTGTCTTGTTAGTCAATATTCTTTATTTAGTAATTAAAATAAAAGCCGAAACACTTCATTTGTGTTTCGGCTTTATTTTTTTTAAGATTATAATGTTATTTTAATGTAAAATGACATGTAATACCTACAGACAAATCGCCATATAATTTATGTACACCAAAAATAGCTCTGGAATGTACTCCCTTTTCTCCTAAAACATGTAAAAATAAATCTGAGGCACCATCAACAATTCGTGGAGCTTCGTTCCAGTTTTCGCCAGATTGGTAATAGGCATCCATATGGTTTATACCTTCTATATTATCTAAACCAATTTTATCGTTAACTTGAGATAACACATTTAATGCTGCCTGTTGCATTGCTTTATATCCATCTTCAGTACTTAAATTGTCACCAAACCTACCTTTGTAAAATAATTCACCATTAATTATCGGAAACTGAATAGCAATATATGCTACCTTACCTCTAATATTTACTGGCGTATATGATCCACCAGGCGCACTAGGTATTGGTAATTCTATATCCCATTCTTTTAACTTTTTTTCTATATCCATAGTATTTATATTAAATCAGAATTAAGCAAAAGTATAATCAGTAAACCCTACTGCATCGACTCCAAAAAAGGTTTCTGGATTTGGTGCTTGTAACTCTATATTGTTTTTTAAGCGCTCAATAAAATCTGGATTTGAAATATAAGGTCTTCCTACATAAGCTAAATCAAAACCGTCGTTTAAAACGGCATCGGCAGCTGCTATTGTAGATACATTACCACCTGCAATTATAGTGCCTCCAAAAGTGTTTTTAATAGCTTTCCTTAAGTTTAATTGTCTATCTGTACGTGCATCAGTAACTCCAAAAGAATCTTCTTGAACAACAATATGCATATATACCAATCCTATGTTTTTTAGTTCTTTGGCCAAAGAGATAAAAGTTTCTTCAACGTCATCATAATCACTTTGCAAGTCATTATACACACCAAAAGGAGAAATGCGAATTCCTACTTTATTTACGCCAACCTTATTAGCCACTTTTTGGGCGGTTTCTACCACAAAACGATTGCGATTTTCAACCGAACCACCATATTCATCAGTTCGTTGGTTAGACTTCGGATTGATAAATTGATCTAACAAGTAACCATTTGCTGCGTGTAATTCAACCCCGTCAATTCCGGCTTCGTTAATTAAACGATCAGATGCATTTACAAATTCTTCTTGTGCTTGTAAAATATCGTTCTTTGTCATTTCTCTTGGCATATCATGATTTGCCATTCCTGTTTCAGAAAAGATTTGTCCAGCTGCTTGTATTGCTGATGGTGCTAATATGGTTGCTCCTTCTGGCATATTTATTTTTGCTGAAATACGACCAGTATGCATTATCTGCACAAATATTTTTCCTCCTTTAGTATGTACAGTTTCTGCAACTACTTTCCAAGCTTGAATTTGTTCGTCAGAATAAGCTCCTGGAATACGTGGATAACCTAATCCGTTTGCCGAAGGTGAAGTTCCTTCCGTGATAATTAAACCTGCCGAAGCACGTTGTCCATAATATTCTGCAATTAACTTATTAGGAATATAATTGATTGCTCGTGTACGTGTCATTGGAGCCATAACAATTTTGTTTTTTAATAATATATCTCCCAATTGGAATGTTGATAGTGATTTCATATTTTTTATTTATTAATTTAAAGGTTTTCAAATACTTACTTATACAATTGTAATTATGATTTGTATTAGACCAGTCGGTTTATTTTTTATTCAAATTTTTTTAGATTAATATATCCAGACTTTGAATAAAATCATCTAAAGGCTGTCTGGTTTTACTTGATTTCATTCTGGAAATAGCACCTTCCCAACCATTTAAGATTACAGCTGCCATCATTCGAGTATCCAATTTTCCGGGAATTTGATTGTTTTCTTTTCCTTCTTCTAAACAGCGTTCAATAACAATCTGCCATTTCTCCAATTGCCCATCTACAAATGCTTTAAATTCACTACTTACACCGCCTTCTGAACAACTATCCCCTAATAAACAGCCTTTTACAAACTCTTTTTGTTCGAACTCATTAGCTCTATCAGAATAAAATACTTTAATACGTTCTTTAGGTGATAATTCTTTTTGTTCTAATAAAACCGACGTGAAATTGACTAAGCCAAAGTTTGAATAGCGCTCTAAAACTTGAATAGCAAATGCTTCCTTACTTTTAAAATGATGATAAAATGATCCTTTAGGAATCTCAGCTGTTTTTAAAATCTCAGCCAAACCTACATTACTGTAACCCTTTTGTGAAAAAAGTTCTAATCCTGCCGTTAATGCTTTTTCTTTAGTCATGTTAATTTTCACTGTATTAGACCAGTCGGTACAAAAGTAATTATTTCATTACAACTTAGATTAAAATTTGATAAAACTTTAACTTTTGTACCCCACACCTTATAACCACTTACTTTTAAAATAAATTAATTAGCAATTTAATAGGCATAGTAAATATTGCAAATATAAAATCCATTAAAAAACCAATGATAGGTAAAATCAAATAAACCCACCATTTATATTTGAACCTTGTATGTATTCCTTCAGTTAAGCTTTTCCATGCTAAAATTACTTTTTCTTTATAATAATATAAGATTAGTAAATTTGCTAAAATCATGCCTCCAATTCTTAATGGTAAAGCATAGCCATGAACTCCTGTAGTAAAAGCAATATCAATTATTAGTATTTGCCCTAAAATGGATAATACTAATAAAGCTCCAATTAATGTAGTTCTATTGAAAATTAATAGGATTGCCCCAATAATTTCTAAAAGACCAGTAACTATATTAAAGAATGTACTTCTTCCATATAAATGCCAAGTAACATAGAAACTATCTATATCTTTAATATGTTGCTCTAAAATTTCTGGATCATTTACTCCGAATTGGCTTAAAGTCAATTTACCCCAACCATAACTAATCATATAAAAAATTAGATACCAACGAAATGTTAAAACTCCAAAATCAATTAATTTATCTTTTGTCATATTTTTTAAAATTGTATTTACAATTCAATTAATCCTAAGCATATTTTTAGTCGGATTATTTTTTTTACTGATTGATATACCTGTTGTTTATATGCTTCATTGTTTTCCATTTCAGTAAGAATAGAATTAATTGTTTTGGTTTCATCAATTGGCATAAGTAACATATCGCAACCTGCCTTTGAAGCTAGTAAAGGTGCATTGTCAATAATTGTTACCGCTTTCATTATATTTAAAGCATCTGTTATTATAAGTCCTTTAAAACCTAATTGCTCCTTGAGTAAATTAGTGACTATGTTTTTTGAACAACTTGCAGGTAACCCCTTAGTGCTATATTTTTTATTATTAATTATTGTTATATGCCCCATCATTATGGAAAGAACACCTGCTTTAATAAGTGGTGGGTAAATATCTAACTCTTGTAATTTTCCATCAATATAAACTGATTTTTTATGCGTGTCTCCTACTACCAGTCCATGTCCAGGGAAATGTTTAGCAGTAGCAATGATTCCTTGTTTTTGAGTTGTTTCTATAAATTGTTTGCTTAACTCAATAACTTTATTTTTATCATTACCGAAACTTCTATTTTTAATAGCTTCATTTTGAGGACTAACATCTACAACTGGAGCAAAGTTTTGCCTAAACCCAATTTCAAGTAAATTTTTATTTATTATACGTGCAATAGAATCACTTTGATCTACAGTTTTGATATCTATTGTATTCATTAGTGGATCTGTACCTTCTAATCGACCATTAAACAAACTGGGTTCAGCATCAATAGAATACAATAATGGTAACTGGTTTGTGCTTTTCGAAATATTGTTTAGATTATCAATTAATCGTTTATGACTTTGTTTTGTTCCTTTTAAAAATACCACACCTCCTATTTTATTTTCTTTAACTAATTTTAAAACGGTATGATCAGGCTTCCCTAATTCTCCAGCAGATGTTACAATCATTTGTGCTACTCGAGTAGCATCATTTAATGAATTAAAAACCTTATCCACATGATGTTCAAGTGTTGGCTGGTGTTCATAAAAATCAAGCAATGAAAAATCATTGGATTGTCCATGGGATAATAAAAAAATGTTTAATGTTATTACTATAAATATTGCTTTAAAATTTTTCATTAATTATTATTTATTGTTTTTACTTAATGATAATCATTCCTATTTTTTTCTACCTAAAAGAAGCATTACTCTTCATGTTTACTTTCTTGTGCTATTTTTTCATAAAGCTCTGTAATCATTTTGGTTGATGGTTCTTGTTTCATGATAGCTACCCTAGCTTTTTGTGAGGTTTTCCATCTATAAAACCAAGAAACACCCCATTTTTTATAATATTGATTAGATTGCTTGTATATATCATCAGTTAAAGCTTCATCTAAACTTATAAATTGATATGTATTTCTTTTCAGTTCATTAACTAAAATAGGAAGAAAATCTGCATTTAGTTTATTATCATGACATAAATATATCTGGTTTATTTCTCGTCCATATTCATTTTGAGAAAGTGATTCAAAAAACTCAAAGAACTCTAATGTCTTATTTACATATTGCAGCCCTATTTTTTTTGCAATACTATATTTCCCCTTCTTTAAATAGTATTTATATACATAATTATACATCCAGTCCACACTTTCAATAGTAAATGGAGTAATTTGATAGTGTTTCTCATTCAAAAATGATTTAATTTTTACTTGTTGAAGAGAATCTTTTCCAAGGTCATTGTAAGGAAATCTAAAGTACTGTAGTGGTTTATTATATTTCTTAGACAATTCTCTTGAAATATACTCTCCTTTATTAACTTGTATAGCAAAGGAATCTATTGGGGTTATTGAATACCGTGAATGGTCAAATGTGTGGTTTCCTAAAGTAATATATTCCCTTTTTGACCATTTAGTTAATAATTCAACGTTTTTATGAATAGAACCACCTTTATAAATATGTCCTTCATTAATAAAAATAGCGACAGGAATAAATAAAGAATCTAGCTTCTTAAGAAGTGCCGAGCTATAATTTTCTTTTTCATACAATGAAGTATTTGGAACATCATCTATTGTTATAGCTACTCGTTTTTGACTAAAAACAACTTGACATACCAAGAGAAATAATACAACGATATTAATTTTATTTAAAAACATATTTTCTTAAAATATACTATTTTTGATTCCTTATTTCCAATAATCCTTTATATAATGATTTTGCTATTTCTTGTTGATGCTCAGAGCTGTTTAATCTATTATTATCTTCTTGGTTAGATAAAAACCCCAGTTCCATCAATACACTTGGATGTTTAACTTCTTTTAATATAATAAAATTAGCTCTCCTAAGTACCCCTTTTTTACAAACATCTTCTAATTGTTGATTGACTAGAATTCGGCTATATTTTAAAGAAGTTTTATGATTCTCACTCTTCTCAGAATAAAAAGCCATTAGGCCATTTGCTGTTGTTTTTGAAAAGCTATTGCAATGCAGGCTAATCATAATATCTGCATTTTGTTTGTTTATAAACTTGACTCTATCTTGTAATGACACATATTTATCGGTATTCCTAAGTCTGATAATTTTAATTTTATCATTACTTAATTTAGAAAGCTCACTTGATATATTTAATACAATATCTTTCTCGTTTAAATAACCTTGGTCATGACCTCCATGTCCTGCATCAACTACTACAATTAATGGTTCTTTTAAATCTTTGAATGAACTGAACATAAATATTCCTGAAAATAAAAATATTGCAATTACTGTTTTTATTGTTCGTTTTAAAGCTGATGATTTTGATTGATGTAACATAATAATTCTGTTTTTGATTTGAATAAAATTAAATCCGCTAGTTAATGGAACGCGGTATTCCATACTGCCTGAATTTATGATTGTATTTGTATATGTTTCTATATCAATTCCTGATTTTATAGTATCATTATCAGCTATGAATTCATGATTTTGACATATCACTTTTTTATATACCCAAATAAATGGATTAAACCAAAATGCGCATATCAGTAACTCAACCAGCATAATATCCAATGTATGTAATTGTTGCGCATGAATCATTTCATGTTGGACAACACTTTTAGCATATTGTTTATCCTTAAGATTTTCTGGATTGATAAATAAATAATTAAAAAAGCTTGATACATTTTTCTGTGAAGAACCTTCTATTAATTTTAAGCTTCCAATATATTTTTGACAATTTTTTGTTAGTTTAAGTATGCTTATCAAATTTCTTGCAAACCTATAGGTAAGGCAAATTGATATTCCTAAATACAAATAGAATAATATCGTATATATCGGATAACTACTTCTCTGAAGCTCCTCTATAATTACACCATCTAAAATTTCATCTGAATCATTAAATATTTTTCCTTCAGAAGCTTGAAAACTAATATCGGTTAGGTTAGGAGCATTATTTAAAATTTCTATCTCTACTATTGGAGCTAACAAACAAAGTACAAGCGTACTTATTAAAAAAAAACGATTGAATTGAAATGTTTTTTGTTTTTTTAATAAACATAAATAAACCGACAAGGAACATCCCAAGCCAATTAAAGTATAAATAATATAATGAATCATCTATTTCTTTTTTTGGTTGATTTTCTGTTTTAATAAGTTTTGTAATTCTTCTAGTTCTTCTATAGAAAAATCTGCATTTTTTGTAAAAAATGATGCAAATTGCGATTTAGAGTCGTTGAAGAAATTTCTAATCATACCATTCATTTGATTAGAAAAATAATCTTGTTTTTTAAGAATTGGATAATATTCCTTGTCACGCCCTAACCTTTTAAAACCTATATATTTCTTATCACACATACGTTTTAATAGTGTTGAAATTGTTGTGTAAGCAGGCCCTGGTTCAGGAAATTTTTCAACGATATCCTTCATAAACCCTTTTTCCAGAATCCATAAATATTTCATAATTTGTAACTCTGACTTATTTAACTGTTTTATATCCACAACTATAGTTTTAATACTACAAATGTAGTAATAAAGTTTTAAATAGCAATCATTCATTTAAATACAAGCATTGCATAGCATTTTAGCTAAAAATAAAAGAGTTCATTTAAAAGGTGATATTTTAATTTATACTTATATATAATAGTATATTTGAAACAAAAACTAAACTTTATGAAAATTTCAACATTATTATTCGGTATCTTTTTTTCATTAATAACTTTAAGCTGTGCATCTGACGAGCAAGAAGTTATACAGGCAAAAGAAGGCGCTATCGAAATTACAAAAACAACAGTTATCGAAAGAAGAAGTGATGGTACTAAACGAGTTTGTGTTACATGTTCTAATGGGTATAAATTTTGTTGTGATTCACCAAAAAGCCCTACTGTAAACTGTGTAACGAAAACTGGTAGCTGTGCTACTTCTTCGTTATAAATTAAAAGATCCTTTCTTTTAATTTATAGTTACATCCAGTTACTGAGTTTCTTAGATTTCGCATAGTAATAATTGCTTTTTTAGAAACACAGTAGCTGGATTTAATTGAATTATGATTTTAAAATACATACATTCAATTTTTTCCCCTTTTTACGATCTTCAAATTGGACTATGAATTATTATTACTATAAAACATAATCACTCCACCCTCCTAATTATTTTTACCAAAATTCTATGAAGCCAAGTATATAAAAGCATTACTTCTTCATATCCTTAATTAAACTCGAAGCAAAATAGGTAATTATAAGAGCGGCAAAACCAATACATAACCACATAAACCAGGATTTTTGCCAAAGTGATACACTAACTTTTTCTTTTACTTCATTCTCACTATACGTAACAGCTACAATTCTTGATTTAGGCAAGCCTTCTGAAATATTGTTTCTGAAAGAAGAGATATCATATTTAGGTATATTCAATTTTTCATCACCAGCTGAAGCAGTATATTTTTCACTCTTTTTTAGGTTAGCAACTGCATACCAAGTTGTTTGGAAAAGTTTAAGTGAAGCAATATTAAGTTTTGGGTTGTCCTGATTTTCAATTTCAATATATAACTCTTTTCCAAAAAAGGAAGGAATAGAAAAATGATTATCCTCCTCAGAATGGATAACAAAACTGGTGAGGTTGTGCTGATAGGTTTCTATTTTATGTTTAACTTCTCTTTCCTTTAAAACATATACTCTTGCCTTCCTGTTAAATAATTCAGGCGAAGTTATATTAAAGTGTACTTCGTTTATAATTTCCGGGTGTGCAAACTCAATATGAATACTCGTTTGTTTTGTAGTTGTTAGTTCTGAAATTTTGGTACTCAGAACAGAGATTTCTTCCATAACTGATTTTGTAACTTCAGTTATAGCTGTCCCAATATTCAATAGGTTAATTGGTAATGATTTTTGATCATTAAATACAATTTTTATAAATTTATAAGAACACAATGGGAAGTTAATAACCTTATAAATACTTGTATTAGTAGCACTACTCAGGTTGTGCAATCGTTTGTTATTTACAATTCCAAACCATTCTTTTTGGTCGTTACTTCCTTGTAAATTAAAACTTTTACTCCCTTGATAATTCGCTATAGACAATACTGCTTTTTGAATTTCTTCTTTGGGATTGCTAAATATATAGGTTGAAAGTGTATCAACCACAGTACTTTTAGAAATGATTGTAAACGCTGAAAAATTCGAGATTCGAGATTCTTTATCGTCTTTATGAATAAAATATGGAACTTGAGTTGCATTTGAATCCCATATTCTAAAGTCACTCATATTTTGTTTTGCATACGAACGTACACCATGTGGTATTTGAACTTTATATAGTCCATCCGCTTCAATTGGTGCTAATTCAGCGGTTACATGCGTTTGTTGTGCAAATGTTACTGTAGCTACTAATAGTGCTAAAAAACTAAGTGTTTTATTCATTTTCTATTGTTTTATCTTCATCAATTACCAGTACTTTTATTTTTTGATATACGAATGAAATAACTAATATTAATGCTCCTAATAATATAAAAGCTATTATTTTTCCTGTTTCAGATACGTTACTAATATCATAGACAAATAGCTTTACTATTGTAATTCCTAACAATGATAATGCAATTATCCTCAAACTTTTCACTTGTTTTTTAATCCCTAACACTAAAAATATAAAAGCCAGTACTCCCCATAATACTGGCAAACCTGTTTTAATAATTTTATACTTCGCTTCACTAATAAGATTCGAGGTTAAATATTGTTTGTGATAAAAAGTACTACTATCATTAAAGCCTGATGTGTGTTCTGTAATCATAGCTGATGTTAATTGTAAATCTATTAGTTGAATTCCTTGTAAAATCAATTCCGAGCTTACTAAAAATACGAGCACAAAAGCAGCTCCCCAAATAAATAATCGATGGTTGGTAAACGAAAACACTTTTTGCTTTTCATTAGTTTTATACCATAAATAACCAAAATAGGTTATTAGTACTAGATACAAAAAATGAATATAATAAGATACCTGACTCCCCTGCCCCATACTAATATTATGCTTTTGCTCCATAAACGGAAGCTTGAAAAACAAAAAGGTATACGCAAGTATATTACTTATGGCAATTACATTCAATATTTTTAATGACAAGTCCGTTTTCTGTCTGTGTAAAAAGAAAGCAACTACTGCAGTAAATAACAAATGATATAAAACAGGTAAGGTATATAACAAATGTGTTTCAGACCCTAAATACATACCCGATTGATAGCCTATTTCAAACATCCCTACGAAATACCCTAGCAGGATAGCCAATAAGCCCAGTAACTTTCGATATTGCATTGGGTTAAATACAAAATTGAACTTCTTCAATACTTCTGTTACAGTACCCAATATATACCTAACTGCAACCAAGGAAGCTACAGCAACAATTCCAGTACTAAAAATTGGATTGCATACAATCAATAATTCGTCATTTCCTTTATATAACAATATCCAATCAATACATAAACTAATTAACATTAAGCCTTGTACGAATACTGATGCAAAACGATAACTTTTTATTTGAGATTTTTTTGCCAACCACATTAACAAAGCAGCTTCTGCAGCCCAAAATAAAGTGATGTAATTTCCTTCAAATTGTACAGGAATAGCTAGTGTGATAAAAGTTAAGGTTAATCCAATTAACAAATACACAGCCTTTTTGTCTAATCCAAATTTTTGGAATAAAATCCATGCATAGGTTAAATTTAATGACGCTAAAACAGCTGTAAAAAGCCCTGATAATCCTGGATAGTATTCACTTAATATAAGCATACCATAACCATAAAAAACAAAACTATTTATAGCTAAAATTGCCAATTGTGGTTTAGAGAAAGTTCCCTTAGTTCTAATATTATTAATAATATTAGTAGCTACAAAAAGGAGGTAAAATATAAATGCAAATATTAATGCTCCAAGGTAATGAGGCGCTTCTGTATTCATTTCAGTAAATAGCCACCCACCAAACAATATAGTAGTAAATGCAAAGGCTAGTATATTAACTAAATTCCATTTTTTAAAATAAGCCAAGGCAAGTATACCAATATCTAAAATAGTGATATAACTAAACAACACTACATAATTTCCACTCCCTGTACTTATCATAAATGGAACTGAAAAACCACCAATAAGCGATAAAATAGCCAATTCTATTCGGTTATAGGATAACGAAATCAAACAACTAAAAGCTGTAATGAGTACCATTATTATAAAAGCTACAGTTTGACTAAACAATTTGTATTCATGAAAAGCAATAGCAATGGTAAAATAAAATACTGCAATAGCACCTGCTACTAAAACGGAACTAAAAGAAGCGTATTTTTTCTGTAATTTATGTGCCAAAGCTAATATTAAAGATCCCGCTAAAATACCAATCCCAACACGTGCTGGTTCATTTATCCAGTCCTTATCAATTGCATATTTTACGAAATAACTTATTCCTAAAACTAAAATCAGAATTCCTATTTTATTAATAAGGTTTTCCCCAATAAATTTTTCTAAATCAGGGTTTTGTTCCTTAAAGCGCTCCCATAAACTAGCTTTTGGTGGTTTGGGTGCTAAAGGAACTTTTTTAATAAGCTTATTTTCAGCCATAGGAGCTGATTTTTGCTCCTTTATTACAACTGATTGTATAGGAGTTGTTTTTTCTGAAACTGGAGGAATAACAAGCTCTGATTGTTTGACAACTTGTTTTTCAGGAGGTACTACTGGTATTTTTTCTGAACCACTAGGCTTTACACTCCTCATTGTCAGTAAACGGTTTAGTTTACTTTGAAGGCTTTCTACAGTAGTACTTAACCTATCAATTTTTGAATTTAGTTTGGAATTTATATAAAACAGCATTCCAATTATTACAAGTAATAATATGTATTCCATTCGTAGTTATTATGGTTAGTTATAACAACAAATATATGCTTATTTAAATTAGGGTTCTACTCTAATAGCAATGCTATTTTAGTTAATAAGCTAAAAATAATAATCCTTAGTTTTACTTTTTAAAGCTTTGTTTTCATTTCATTTATCTAATTTTATCCAAACATTCATAAACATATAACCCTTTAATGAAAGTACTCCTGTTTTTAATTTGTTTTATTCTATTCGTATACGTGTTAAGGCTATTTCTTAAAGGATATTATAAACCAAAGAAATGCCCCAATTGTAAAAACGGTTACATTGAAAGAGAAATGGACGATGATGATCAATTCGTTAAAAAATGTGATACTTGTGAATATGTTTACGAATCTGGATGGTATCGTGGAGGAATAGATTAATGTTGTTTTGGTATTGTTATTATACTAATGTATTTTTAATCCATAATTTATTAAGCTAACTATATGAAATCAATAAAGCTTTACTTGTTTGCCTTAATTTTTTCTTTCCCCATCTTTATTAATGCTCAAGTAATTGACTCCATACCGAAAGAAAGCACTTCTGGTTTTAAAGATTATTATCCCATAAATGTAAAACCAAGTGTTAGTTATTTATCAAGTATGAATAACAAAGAATCAATACTTTTTGATGCTAAGCCAATTGTTTACTATAGTTTCTTTAATAATATGAGAAAAGTAATGCAATACTCTACGCATAAGCCAAGTTTTGCTTCTTACGTAACTTTCCAACCACATATCAGAATGTACGATGAAACTTCTCAACCTGTTAAAACTCCATCCTATAGAGTATTAGTAGGTTGGCAACATTTAATTAAAACTAAAAACGATAATTTTATTGCTTACGCAGTTGAAAGCGGACATTACTCAAATGGACAGTCTGGTTGTGCTTTTCATGAGGAACATGATGACGAATCCACAAATTGTAATTTGATGTACGATATCATAACTCCAGAAACTGATTTATCAAATATTTTAAACCGCAAAAACGGGAATTTTTCCACGAATACAACAAAGGTTTCTGTTAATTATCGATTTAATAATATTAATTCAAATGACAAACCATATCAAGTTTTTTCAATAACAGGATCATGGGAGTTGTATCATTACAGAATGTTTGGTTTCATAGATAAAGGTGGATATAGCAAATCCGATATTAAAATATATGGTAGAAATAGATTTGGATTAGAGGGAGAATATATTCATACGTATAAAGGGAAGTTTCGATATTCAATTGGTCAGAAATTTGAATTAATTCAAGGTGCACATAAATCCGTAGAACCACTACGAAGTGAAACAACCGGAACTATTTATCCTTTCGCAAAAGATATTGGCTTTTTTGTGAGTTATTTTTATGGGCATGACAATTATAATTATCGATTTGTTGACTCTGGTAGCCAAATAAATATTGGAGTAACATGGGATTGGTTTACCCCTTTTCAAATTAAAAGAGCTCAAAAAATAAGAAATTCTAAATAGTTGAGATTTTATTTTCTGTATAATATTAGTTGTATTAAAAATGGAATTGTCCCTACTCTATAATGAAAAATAATTTACTAGATGAATGATTATAAGTAATATATCTTTTCTTAAAGTATTTAAATTATTATGATTTTATAAAGATTTTTAAACCAATTGATAACCTTTATTATAAGCCAATAAATAAAAAACAAGACAAATAGAGCAACAAAAACATGTAGAATGAACCCAATTACTTTTCCTATTATAATACCTATTTTCATGAAAATAAAACTAATGGTATTTATAATCAGAAAAGATAATCCCATTACTTTATAATTATCGAAAACTATTTGAAAACCCGAAATATTTGTAGTCTCAGCTAATCCTAAAAAATAAGCTAGTACAACTAGGTTTATTAAAAACCAGTTGAGTAACGTTAATTTTCTCTTACTGGGTTCAACAGCTTTCTCTACATTTTTTCTTATAATTTTACCAAGAAAATTCTCAAACTGATTGACTTTTGACTTAACAAAACGACTATTATAAACTTTTTTAACAGCAGGTAATTCATTTACTTGTTCTATCGACTCTACAAAAGTTTGTATCATTAATTTTTCTTTTAAAATTCTTGTAATCTATATAAAATTGGGTATTTTATAACTAACTTAAATGTTTTGAAAAATATGTGTCCAAATCATGCTCTAGCAATGGTATTTCAATTTTTTTGAATAACCTATAATGTTTATCATGCAAACCTGAAGTACACTTTTTCATATATATACCGCTTCCACAATAACAATTATTATGAATTTTTAATTTTTCTCCATTAATTCTGTTGTACATTAATTTCGCTATTAAAAAATCATTATTCATTTTTAAAATATCTCTATAACCTTCTACAATCCCTAAAACTCCGTGTGAGTACTCATCTGTTCGATATTCTTTATTTATTTCAAAATATGAATTGTTTTGAAAATATGGTATTACAATTTCTTTTATAAACAATGATAAACTAGTTATCTGAGTCTTTAAAAGGATCTGTGCTTTTGCACTTGTAGTTAAACAGCAAGAGCCTGTATCTGTATAAATATGCCTATCTAATTTTTTAGGAATTCGATCAGCAGTTTCAAATACAATTGGAAATGAATAGGGATACGGATTCAATTGAATGAGTATATCGTAAGAGTCTTCTTTACTAATATATAACTCTCCTACAAATTCATTTTTATTTGAATCATATGAAAGTGTATAATATTGAGTTAAAACAGTTGCTATTTCTTGCTTAATATCCATATGGCTTAGGACTTACTGAGGCCAAACCAATAGCTTTACCTAATTCATTACTTTTTGTTTCTTCATCCTTATCTTCACCTAACGGGAAACGTGTTCCAAATTGATTATTTCTTAATAATTCAGAAGCTTTTTTAAAATTTTTTTCATCTTCCGCTTTGTCCAAGTCTTTTAATAAGCTAGATAAGGTGTTTAAAAAATTATTTTTTTTGGTTTCAGAATAATCACTAAAAACATCTTCATTTATTGGTGTTGTAGGTCTAATACATTTAAAACCATTTGATTTATTTAAGGTCTTATTAATTGCCCTCATCGTTTCTCTAAAACTCCTATCATCGTTATCATCACTAACATAATTATTAGTTACCAATATTGTCAGTTCAAATCCACTAGGTAATTTTAAGTTTGAGTTTTTATCTTCTCTAAAATTTTTCCATGCTTTTAAATAACGTACTACCCTTTCAAGTTGTTTAGTTTTTTGACTATTAAACCATTCCACAAATTCTTTAGGGTCACTTTCTAACCAATCTTTAGATTTATGTGCTAGTTCAATTGTACAATTATTTTTATAATAAATTGGTAAATCAATATGATGTCCATCGGCAAAAACAACTCTAACACAAGTGGTTTTTCTGATAGAATCTTCTCCTGTATGATTATTTACTGAATCATAAACCCAATCATGCCAAGTAGGTATTGATTTCTTATTGTCTTCGTTTTCTATTTCAATAAAATATACTCCATCATCTAAATCATATTTAAGTAATTTTTTTCCATTTGAATCATAAAAAGGAATTGGGTTTATTCCTGTATTCATATCAAAAGAACCTTGTCCTTTAAACTTAGGCTGTAATTCACTTGATTTATTATCTTTAAACCAATTACGTATCTTTTTACGCAATTCTTTTCTACTTTTTTTTAAACTATCTTTCCTTGCTTGTGTAAGTTTAATTTCTTTGTTATAATTTATATATTCTTTATGCAATACGGCCATTTGATAAATTTTTAAAATTCGTGATTAAGGTTATGATTAACCCAATTTAATTCTAACTCCCCTCTAGTTTGAGGTGTTCTATTCGTATAGTAATTTCCAACCAACAGCTTTTTATTATCCCCCTTAATAAACTTTAATTCATCTGTTCCATAATGAGGAGAAAAACCTTGTTCAACACTACCTCCATTTAAATAATTATAAATTAATCTAAAATGTTGTTCGTCTTCAGTCTTTTCAACATGCATACCTTTACTAACAGAAAGTGAAGATTTTTCACCATTGTCTTTTATAGTAAATGATGATATAGTTATTCTATTCCCATTTTGATTAATCAATTTTACATGCTTAAGAACTCCAGTTTCGAGATTTCCATTCACACTAATATATTTATATTTTAAAACACCTTCATATCTACCAGAGAAATCATCTACCCAAAACATCCAGATAAAAGGTTTAAATTTCCATAAATATGTAGATATTAATATTAATAATGCTGTTACTATACTTACAACCGATATTGATAAACCCCAATAATCTTTTGCAAATATGATACACATTGCAAAAACGATTATTAAAACGATAAGTACACTTGGGTGATAATATTTTAAGTAATCTTGCTTCATATATTTTTTTATTTATTGTGTTGAATATTGTCTACTGGTTTATATTTTATAATTCGTTTCTTTTCTAGATTTTCAGCATCAACTCTTGGTTTAGGGGTATCTTTTATTGAATGATTAAATTTCTTCCCATTAGCTTTATGTTCTGACATACGGGTATCAAATCTTTTTTCATATGTTATACCTTCATAAACTCGTTTTCCTCGATAAAAAAGGGTGTAATTAACCGTGTTATTTGGACTACCTATTATATTAGTTAATCCATAACCACCTATCCCCCCAATTAAAGCTCCTTTAAAAGTAGGCCAAAAGTTATTTTTATCTTGCTTTGATATTTTTTTATGAGCAAAATAACCACCGATGGCTACTCCGATTAGTGTACCTATAATTTTTTCGTTTTTTGTTGCCATATAAAATAGTATTACACCTCTAATACTTAGAAGCGTGACATTATTAAATTTCACTTCAAAAAAAGGAAGTAAGACTAAATTGTAGTTATTTAAAATAGTTGACTATGGTAGAGGTAAGACACCTTTTTCCTTCATCCAATCCAAAGAATTAAGAACCTCAAATTCAGAAAATTGTTTTTTAGAATCAGCGAATTTATAGAAATTATCTAATAAGGTCTTCTTATTTCGTAGTTGACTATTTTCCTTTATTTCTAATATACAGAAGTATATCGTAGCAACTAATTCAACTTCTCTAGTCTTAGTTTTCCTAAATAGGTCTATAAGATTATGAATGTTTTCATTTTGTTCGTTAAAATATTTTGAATAGTAAATCTTATATTTATCAGTGTTATCAGATAAAGTATAAACCGGTTTATTATAACCTTTACTTTTATCATATTTTACGTTGAACCATTTTTGTTTTTTGAACTCATTATTTATAGAATGCATAAATTTATTATCGAAAGGACCCGCTGCAAATTTAGCATACCTACTTTGTAAATCCATGTTACAAGCATGCTCACATAAATAAACCAGTTTTTGAAATTTAACTCGTCCAAACGTAAATTCATCCTTTAAATTATTAACAATCTCAGCAGCTAAAACAGCTCTTTTAAAGTAAACTAAGGATTTTTTCTTTGCTATTTCTTTATCGTATTCTATTAAAGCTTCAACTTCATTTATTTCACTTGCACTTTGTGGAGTTATTAACCCTGCAAGCATTAGACCCTTTTCAAAATCTTCAATAGTAAACGGTAGATTTTTCTTATTGGTTGATTTCATCTAAGGCGAGTTTAATTTTAGTTATAGCTCTCTGTCTGATTTTTCTAATAGTAGGCTTTTTTACTCCTAAACTATTTGCCAAGGATTCAGAAACATCATCTGGCAAATATTTTTGCCCCCTTTTGTGTTCTAAATCTGTTAGTACTACTTCTTTTTCTTTTTTATTTAATTTATTGTAAATAATAATTGCTAAGTCTCTTTTAAAAGCTAAATTTTTAAGATCTATTATTTCTGCATAATCTGCTAAATCGTCAAAATAAGAATTTATTTGAACTTCTTTATTTTTCAGTGAATTATGATAGTCATAAAACAATCTAATTAAAAACCTATATAGCCATCCTAATATTGCTTTTCTTTGATTTTTAGCATTTAATTTAGATTTGTCAAAAGATTTATATTTTCTAATCCGTTCAAAAGTTTCATGGGCAATTTGTTGTCCAATATGTAAATCTATATTTCTAGATTTACATTTAATCTCACATTGTTCTAAAACATCATTATAAAACCTATTTACAAATTCTATATAAGCTTCATTATTATCAGCTTTACATATAAGCTCTAGTAAACTTATATCATCTAGTTTTTTTAATTCTGGTAAGACATGTTCTTCTTTATTTAACATACTATGAAGCGTGACAAAAATTAAAAGGATATTTTAAAATTTAAATAAATAAGTTATTTATTCATAAAAGTAATGTCATCAAGCAATCTCCTTTGTATATCATTAGTTATTCCAACATAAAAATTTACTCCATTACCACTGTGAACTAATGAAAAATTTCTAATTGCATTTGCTATGCTAAATTCCTTACTATTTAAGATTCTAATCATATTTTATTATACTATTTTAATGATAATTAACTTCATTTATAAGTTTGATAAACTACAAAATCATAAAAATTTTTAACTAAGTATTTCTATTGAAATAAGTAAGGAAAACACTTACTTTTAAGTCATAAATATTTCGTATAAAACCAATTCTTCTTTTGAATGAAATTGATTGTAAATAGCTCTGCTATTTTAATTACAAAATCAGTTAAAAAACTATATTCGCGCCATGTGGATGTATTTAGGCTTATTGGCCGCACTATTTTTAGGATTACATAATTTATGTAAAAAGCACGCAGTACAAGGAAATGAAGTATTCCCTGTATTATTGGGTACTGTATCTAGCGGGTTTTTATTTGTAGCGGCGTTTTATTTATTATCCATTTTTTACCCTGACTATGCTTTAGAAAACGGATATAATTTTCAGGATATTTCATGGCAAACACATGGCTTTATTTTTATAAAGTCAACTATTATGGCTAGTTCATGGGTTTTAGCGTATCAAGCCTTAAAACACTTACCCATTACTATAGTTACTCCAATACGTTCCGCAGGGCCATTTTTTACTTTTATAGGCGCTATTGTTATTTATAAAGAAAGTCCTAATTTATACCAATGGATGGGCTTTTTCTTAATTATTTTTTCAGTGCTTTTATATTCTAGAATAGGAAAAAAAGAAGGCATCATTTTTAAACGTAATAAATGGATATTTGCCATTATTGGTGCTACATTTTTAGGTGCTAGTAGTGGTTTGTATGATAAGTTTTTAATTCAGAATTTAAGTTTAAACCCGCAAACCTTACAATTTTGGTTTTGTTTATATACCATATTAATATTACTGGTTATACTGAGTATTACCTGGTTTCCATATGCAGAAAAACGACAAGCCTTTAAATTCCGATGGTCAATTATTGCTGTTGGTGTATTGTTACAAGCAGCGGATTATTTTTACTTTAAAGCCTTGCAAGACCCTGATGCATTAATCATGTTATTATCTGCTATAAAACGAAGTCAAATCATCATTGCAGTAGTTGTAGGAGGTCTTATTTTTAAGGAAAAAAATAAGCGAAAAAAATTAGTGCCATTAGTCGGCATTATGATAGGAGTATTCTTGATTTTATACTCTTAAGTATTTAACACTATTGTAAAAACTAAGCAAAAAGAAACCCCTCAAAACTTATCGTATTGAAGGGTACTTATTTATAAAAAGGGAGTGCTACTACTCTACTAATAATTTTTTATAAATCTTTTCTTTTTCAGTCTTAATAGTTACAATATAAAGTCCTTTATTCCAAGAACTAACATTGATAGAATTTCCATTTTTCCAAATGCTATTATAAATTACTTTTCCATATCTGTTGGTAATTTTTACTTGTGCATCATCTAGATTTAAATTACTGTTTAATATTACATTAGCTCTAGAAGGATTAGGATACAATTGTACTAATTGAGTTTTATCCGTTTCCTCCTTCATAAAGCTTAGCTTTTTCATATTTTCTTTATGTTCTTCTTCAGAAACGGTATTGGTGCTCTCTGATACTAATTCATACTCCAATTCCTTTTTTCCTTTACCAGACAGTTTACTCTTTGCAAATACATAGAAAATTTTATCTGTGTAATCATATTGTGAACAATTCGTTCTTGAAACATGTCTAACCAAATAGAATATACCATTCTGTATGTTTGGTACATTATAATTGTGCGTTGGTGTATTGGAATATACCAAGGTATGTAATCCCCATGATGAAAGATTAGGATAGGTATTTACAGCATTTTTAAATACAATCCAATTACTTACAGTATTGCTAGTAACAGTTGTATTTACATTAATATATGGCGATCCGTTTGATGGCGAGTTGATTGCTCCACTAAAATTTGAATTTACTACTCCATTGAAAGAATAAGGTATTCTCAGTACTTTTCTTTGTTCTCTCCAATTGCAAGTTGAAGTCCATACACCATGCTTAATCATGTAATATTTACCACCTATGTTAGGTACATTGTATGATCCTGAAACTGCATTTATATATCCAGTAGTACTAACAATGTTAGCATCTGCAGTACTATTACTATTCATTTCATATATATTGTATTGATGCGCTGTACCTGTTGGATTAGTACCAGTATTATTCACATTAATAGATACCGTATTAGAAGATTCGTTACAGGTAATATTAGCAGAAAATGCTGGGTTCAAATTACAAACTACTGGAGAGATATTTACATCGTCAATAAACATTGATCTAGCATTAAACTCTCCAATTTCATTATAAGGAAACTGTCTCATTCTTATTTCAACTCTATCAAAGTTATTAGCTTCCGCTTGTGTGATGATAAATGAAGTACTGAACTGTTGCCATTGGAAGTTGGTAATATTTGGTGAGGTATAAATAACCCTGTTTATATTGCAATGATTTCCTTGTCGTAATACTACTTCAATTGAATAGAAATTTGCAGGGTCCAATTGAGGAGCACTTGGTGAATATTTGTTTTTAGCTCTAGCTAAGAATAACGATAAATTATATCCTCCAGGTTGTAGTGATGTTACTAGTGTACCTCTTATTCTTTCCTCGCTTACACTTTGACCAGAAGAGAATGACCTAGAATCTATTCCTGCGTATCTGTTTTGTCCTGTTCTTTCAGCTAAACCGGAAGCAGTAGTCCATTTATTACTAGGAACACCTATTGGAGCAAATGAGCTATTTGCGTCAAATAAATCTGAACTTGGCTTTGTAATTGGAGAACTAGGATTATTAGGAGTACACTCCCCTTTATAATGACTCCAATGCGTAGCAAATTGTAATTGACTTTCAGCAGAAGGCACAGCTCCTTGTTCAAAACTCGGATTTCTAACTAAATTTTGAGAATACCCTAATTGAATAATAAATAAGGCGGCTAAAAAGCATAAAAGGCTAATTTTTTGTTTGTATTGATTTTTCATTTTTAATTGTTTTCTATAGACCTTCTTTGGTCATATTAGTTAGTTTTTTCCTACTCTATTTGGTAAAGGGTTTTCGGATTCGTCCTTAATGAAATATTCTGTACATCATATTTATTCTGCAAAATTAGGATAGAGAGCAGTAATATTTAATAGTGATTTACCCCATTTCCATAAGGTGTTCTAACTCTTTTTATATAGGGTGTTTTAACCCTTAACGGATAAATTGGATATATGATGATTGACCGTACCTCCACAATCAATTAGGTAGTGGTGTTTTTATAAAACTTTTAAGAAGGAGAAATATTGGATATTAACATCAATGTTGCTAATGAAAAACTATCCTAGTTTAATCATGTATAATTGACAAATAGAGCAGTTTTCATTATACATAAATACTATTCCTGAGAATTTTATTCAGGAAGTAATAAGACTTGGAGATAAAGGAATAGGTATAGATTATTTAAAATAATCGCTATTAAAAAATAGAGCCTTTCCTATCAAGAAATAATAGAAGAATCTACAATGATGTATTCTATAGTTAAATTGCACAAGGAATTTTAATACACGAAATAACTCCAAGATTGTCTTTTTTGTTTTCTATTATGAATTCGAAATCATTTTCATAGAGTGATTTTAATCGTTCATGGGTTATTTTTAAACCTGTTCCTTTAGATAATAATGTTTTAAAATCTGCAAGTAATAGTTCTCCGTTATTTTCAATATTAATGAACAAATAATTGTTTTTTCTATATATTGAAAACTCTATTATTAACTCCGTTATATTGTATGAATATCCATGTTTCACTGCATTTTCGACAATTGGCTGTATAAGCATACTTGGTATTAGTTCATTCTTTAAATGAGTATCAATATTTTTATGTATTATTAAATGATCTGAAAATCTCACCGAAATAATATCAATATACTTATCTAAAAACTCTAATTCTTTATGAAGAGGAATCATTGCTTCTTCATTATATTCTATGAGACCACGAAATAAATCTCCAAAATTTGCTATTAAATTTTGAGATTTTTCAACATCAATATCTATAAGAGATGATATACTATTTAAGGTATTAAACATAAAATGCGGATGTAATTGAGACCGCAATATTTGTAATTTACTTGTTGCAAGCTGTGTTTGTAGTTGTGATTTTTGAAGCTCTACATCCTTAATTTTATTAATATAATTATAAACATAAATAATGGCTATAGAAGAAAAATAAATTAAAAAATCTTTATCTACACCAGACAAAAAATTATTCAATGAAACATTTTCGATTGCTTCATTAAAATTATGAAAACCTAAAACATAAGCTATACTAGTTATAAAGCAAAGTGTTAAGAACCCCAATAAAAAGGAAAGGAATACATGAAGTAGAAACATAAACTTTAAATCGATTTTTTTATAAATTATTTTATTTATTAAATAATTTATAGCTATCATAAAAAGCACTACAATAATCCATTCTGAAAAGAATTCATATATAAAAAACTCCATCCAATTCCAAGAGTCATATGCCCCCTTATTAACTTTCCAATTAATCTTTTTTATAAATTGAATTGATAAAGCAATAGTTATGAATCCAATTAAATATTTTAATAATTGTTTATTTATTATAGTACTAGATTTCATTTTAGTCCTATTTTTTTAAAAAATATTTTCTTGTAACTATTACCTACTCTAAAGAGTTCATTATCTAGCATTTTTACATCAACCTCTCCATAATTAGAATGAATTAATTTATTTATAAAATTTATATTAATAACTGTTGATCTATGGATTCTACAAAAGTTATTGGCATTCAAATCATTTAATACATTGTTTAAAGAATCTCTTAATACATATGATTTATCCGTAGTAAAAAGATCTATATAACTTCTAGAGGCTTTTATATATGTAATAGTATTTGTATCAATAAAAGAAACCGATTTACCTGTTTTTATTGCTAACTTATTCTTAAAACTATTATGCCTATCAATATCATTAGGTTCTTGAATACCTTCCAATAATTTATTTAACTTATCGCTAAATATTGTTTGATTTTCATTAGTTATAAAAGTGATAATTCTATCAACTGATAAATTAAATCGTTCTTTTTTATAGGGTTTAAGAAGATAATCAAAAGCAAATGAATCGAAAGCTTTTACTGCGTATTCATCAAAAGCAGTTACAAAAATCACTAATGGAGGTTTGACTGAAATTCCTTTCAATACATCAAACCCATTCATATCTTTCATTTGAATATCTAAAAAAATAATCAATGGTTTTAATTCATTGATCAATTTTATGGCTGTCTTTCCTGTGGATGCTTCTCCTATATAATCCAGTTCTGGCCTTTGCGTAACTAAATTACATAAGCGTTTCCTTGCTAAAGGTTCATCATCAATTATTAAGCTGCTTATCTTCATATCTAAGTGTAAAACTAATAAAAATGCTCAATAAAAAAATTCAACATATCAATTTAAGCTCTTTAATGTAGCTTCTTGAAACAAAATGAAACCTCCTTGAAAAGAAATTAAAGTAGTTCGCAACATTTATGTTATACTGAATAATGATAACAATTAGTTTTGATGATTATTAATTTGAAAAATATATCATGATGAAAAACCTTACTTTTTTTATTTGTCTGCTCTTGAATGTATATACTATACGGTCACAATCTTTTGAAGCTACTAATTTAATAGATATAACAACAACTGCTTCGGGATCTAGAAGTGCTAATTTTGTTGATGTAAATAGTGATGGATGGGATGATATTTATATTTCTAATGGACCATCAGGTGGTCAAAATAACATGTTGTATATAAACAATACAGATGGTACGTTTTCTACAGTAACTACAGGACATATAGTTTCAGACCAAAGCAGTTCAGACGGAGCGAGTTTTGCTGATGTTGATAATGATGGTGATTTGGATGCTTTTGTTGTAACATGGTCAACTGGTACTGCTGGGAAGAATTTTTTCTATAGAAATAATGGAAATGGAATATTTACTTACGAACCGAATATTACAATGGGTGTCTATACATATTCTGAAATGCCAACATGGATAGATGCAAACAATGATCAAAAATTAGATTTATACTTTACCAATAGTGCTGGTGCAGCTACAAATAGATACTATGAAAATCAAGGAGATGGTTCGTTCCTATCTGTAAACAATTTATCTATTACAGATGAATTTTTAGGAACGAGGTCTGTGGATTGGATTGATTATGACAATGATGGAGACAGTGATTTGTTTTTGACCAACGAGAATAATTCAAAAAATTCTCTTTTCAGAAATGATGGCCCTAATAATTTTACAAAAATCACAAACCTTTCTATAGTAGGAAGCTTTAAAAGCTCAGCAGGTAGCTCATGGGGAGATATAGATAATGATGGGGATTATGACTTATTTGTTGCTAACTGGAATAACCAAAACAACCAATTATTTATAAATGATAATGGAATATTTACAGAGAAACCATTGTCAATTATTGCATCAGGAGGTGGAAACTCTTTTGGATCTTCCTTTGCTGATATAGATAATGACGGTGACTTAGACTTGTACGTATGTAACGCTTTTTCCAATACTCAAACTAATAATTTTATTTACATTAATGATGGAAACGGAAACTTTACACAAGATACTACAAGCAATTTAGCAACACATTTTGGTTGGACATTTGGGTGTGCTTTTGGTGATTATAATAATGATGGTTGGTTAGATTTAATACTAGCAAATACCTATAATGAAAACCAAACTAATTCTTTATTTCGAAATACAGGGTCAGGAAATAATTGGGTGAAATTTAATTGTACTGGTGTAGATTCTAATACTTCAGCCATAGGTGCTAAAGTGAGAATAAAAGCGAACATAAATGGTACTGATGTTTGGCAAACACGAAAAATTGTTGCTTCTACAGGTTATAATAGTCAGAATAGTTATACAGTTCATTTTGGTTTAGGTAACGCAACAACAATTGATGAACTAGAAATAACTTGGCCAATAGGAACCACTCAAACATTTACAAATTTATCCATTAATAATAGTTATAGTGTTGTTGAGAATATGACCTTAGGAATTTCTGAATTTATTATTAAATCTAATTTTAAAACATACCCTAATCCAGTTAAAGATATTCTAAACTTTAAAGTAGAATTCACAATTCCTTTTTCAGGTTTAATCCTGAAAATATATGATCTTAAAGGGACTGAAATATTGAAAACTTCAAAATTAAATACAAATATGAAATCGATCAATAAAAAAATTAATGTATCACATTTACATACGGGAACTTATATATACTCGTTAATAACATCAGATGGACAATCCTTATTATCAGGTAAATTTATTAAAAAAGATTAAATAAGTATTTTTGGTTAATGTTGCGCTATATGACTAAAATCCGTCAATTTAGCGCAACAAACCTTTGTATAATTAATGCTTTAAATTTTAAAAAGTTTTCTGGTAACTTTAAAATCAGAGTAAAAAACAACTAAATCAAATTAATTCTTAAAATAATGGATTAGCATTTGCAGATTTATCTCCTTTTTTAAATGTAGCAAAAGTATCCCAGTGCTCAGATATTTTACCATTGGTTACTCTAAACACATCCATTGTTGAATGCCTATTACCATCCTTATCCGTGTCTATTATTTGAACTAAAACTAGATCTTTCTCAGCTAAAATCATATTAAAATTAATCTTACTTTTTGGAGCATCTTTCAACCATGTTTTTGCTGCAGATACAAGTGCTTCTTTACCATCTGCTACTGCTGGATTGTGTTGTATATAAACATTACCTATATACTTATCCGCAGCAGAAAAATCTATATTCCCAAAAAATTCTTGATAAAAATTTATAACAACTTTTTTATTATTATCAAGTGTTCTTTTTTCAGTATTTAGTACATCAACAGAAATTACTTTTTCAGTTAAATCTGTAATACTATTTTCTAATTCTTTAATTTTTTGTAGCTCTTTTGTATTGTCCTTGCAAGAAAGTACGTTTAATATTATTAAACTAAAAGCTAAGATTTTAATAGGTTTCATGATATTAATTTTTGTGTGTATTTAAAAGATTAAATTCAAAGTTATTCTCTTTATTCTGAATGCCTCAAATGCCGAATTAATAATGTTTCTGCCCTGAAAACTCCATTGCTTCTCCTTTTCCAAATCCGAAACTCAATCCAAGAGTTACGTATCGTCCACGCTCGCTATTTTCTGTTCTGTAAAAGGTAGCTTGATCTGATATTGATTGGTATTTACGTGATGCAAATACATCCCTAACACTTAAACTTGCAGTTAGTTTTCCTTTCATTATTTTTTTACGAACACCTAAATTCATAAACAAATTGTCATCAATAGTTTGTTGAACTGTTTTATATCTAGAACGATAATTTCCAGTGGTTTCCAGTGTGAAATTTGCTGGTAATTTAAACTTACCGGTTAATTTACTTGACCAACGATTTCCGTTAAAATTGAAATTTGTTGTTTGAAACTGCCCACGCCTTTTAAAAGTATTAAAATTCATATCCGTAGTAAGTGTCAACCAGTTTGACGGGCTATATTTTGCGTTAAACTCTACTCCTGTAGCATTGTTAGTTCCAATGTTTTCTGGCATAGAAGTACTTATATTGTTACTAAAAGTAGTAACATCTTCAATAACATCTTTAGTAGCTCTGTGGTACACTCCAAAATTTAGTGATGCTTTCCCTAATTTGTAAATACTCGTAATTTCAAAGGAATCGGTATATTCAGGATCTAAATTCGGGTTACCTGTAAAGATGTTAAAGTTATCTCTGAAAGAAAAAAACGGATTCAAATTCCATAATCGTGGCCTGAAAATACGTTTGGAATACCCAGCTTGCACTGAGAAATCATCGGATACTTTATACGACGTATGTGCACTAGGGAATAGATTACTGTACTTCTGACTGTTTCTTGTATTGGTGTTTCGCAATTCAGTTTTTAGGTTCGTATCTTCAAATCGTACACCTGCTTTTACTCCCCATTTTTCACCTTCATAAGCAGCAGTAGTATATACTCCTAATACACCTTGATTATAATCGAATACATTGGTATAAGTGGTGTTATTAACCCAAATTCCTCCTGTAAAGTCATCTACTGAATAATCATTAGCTACATCATCAATTACATATTGTGCTCCAGTTTCTATTGTATATTTTTCTGAAAAAGGATGTGTATAATCTAATTTAAAAGTATACTCATTTTGTGAAAAACTAGTATTAGAACGTTGTAAGCTATTCGAATTAGCACCAAAAATAGTTGTATTAGAGAAATTAGAACTTTTGTCCTTACTAAAAGAATTTCCCGATGCACTTAACAATAAGTTTCGTTCTTTATTACTTTTAAAATCCTTTTTATACTGGAACTCATATTCGTATTTTGGATTGGTAGCTGTGGTTAATTCGCTACGATTCCAAACATCAGTGGTTGTTTGTGTAGGGTTAATTAATCGATAATTATTGTCAGCATGTTCTAACTCATCTTCAAAAGCATAATTCCCCGAAAGTGTCATTACATTTAAATCATTTATATGATAATCAGTACCTAAAACTAGATTAAAAAACTTTTCATTCTTATCACTTTCACCATTTGAGGCTAAGTTTATACCTGTTGTTTTATCTAAACTATTTCCATATTCATCGTTTAAAAAAGTTCTACGTCCATAACCTATCTGACTAAACAAGTTGAATTTTTCCGTACGCCTGTTTAAACTCAAACCAATACTATGATTATTAGGAATTCCCGTATTTAATGTGACTGAGCCGTTTAAGCCTTTCTTTTCAGATTTTTTTAATACAATATTAATAATCCCTGAAGTTCCTTCGGCATCATATTTAGCTGATGGATTAGTGATTACTTCTATTTTTTCAATCATATCAGCTGTAATACTACCTAATGCATTACTTCCTTCACTTGCTAAAACTGAAGGCTTTCCATTAATAAGAATCTGTACTCCTGTACTACCACGTAAACTTATTTGTCCTTCAATATTTACATTAACTGATGGCACATTATTTAACACTTCTAAAGCACTAGACCCTGTACTACTTAAATCCGTACCAACATTAAAAATACGTTTATCTAACTTAAAAACGGTCTGTGATTTTTCTGCTCTAACAACCACTTCTCCCAAATTTTCAGCGTCTTCAGAAATAACGATTGTTCCTAAGTGTAATTTATTATTAGTTATTTTAAATTCAGTAATAGTTTTTGTTTCATATCCTAAAAAACTAATTTCAATATAAAAACTTGAAGCATTCGTATTGAAAGAGAAAACACCTTTATCATTAGTTGTTACTCCAGTAATAGGCTTTTGAGTATCAACATTGGCTATCATTACAGTAGCAAATTCAACTGGTAAATTACTATCATTATCTATTACTTTACCATAGATTGTTAATTCCTTATTTTGAGCTGTTATCGAAAACAGCCCAAAAAAGAAAAGACTAACTACTATATAAAATACTCTTGTACTCATAACATGGAATTTTAAAAACTTAATGCAAAGGTCAATTTAAAGTTTAGGTTTCTAAAAAAGATTCTGTAAACGACATAAGCAGACCTGTTAACGACATCGGAATCTTTAAAATGTTGTTTGATGGTATATTTCTGTAGTTTAGTGTTTAACCAATTACGTTAATAGATTATATAAGTAGATGGCTGATTAAATACGTACATTTGAGATATGAATGTGATCAAACATTTTTTTAAAAAGAATCATAAGGAGTTATTATTTCAAGCCATACTGTTAGTAGTAGTATTTCTGTTTTATGCTTTTGATAAGGAAACACCTGATAAAATAGAATGCTTAACAATTCCCTTTTTTATTAACTATGCAGTTACTGCAATGTTAGTTAACTACATATTATTGCCCTTACTTTTTTATAAGCAAAAGAAATTCGCTTTTATAATAGCCACACTATTGTTATGTTGCATTACGATAGTGATTGAAGAGTTTGTTTTAGAGAAAATTTATTACCCTGACACACGCGGGAGATATTTTCATGGAATTCATTATTCTTTATTAGAAATACTACCGTTTATTATTATTTTTATCGGCTTTAAATTTGCTTGGGATATAAATACAAAACAGCAAGAAGTTGAAGAGTTACAGTCATCTGTAAAAGAAAGTGAATTACAATTTTTAAAATCACAGATAAACCCTCATTTTTTATTCAACAACTTGAATAATTTGTATTCTTATGCCATTGATAAATCACCTAAAACTCCTTCTATTATATTAGAATTATCATCTGTATTGCGCTATATGTTGTATGACTGTAAAGAAAATTTTGTGCCTTTGCAAAAAGAGATTAATCACTTGCAGAGTTTTACTGCTTTAAATGAATTACAAATAGAAGAACGTGGTGATATTCAGTTTCATGTAAGTACAATTCCTAATAATTATACCATAGCTCCTTTAATATTAATGATGTTTGTTGAAAATGCTTTTAAACATAGTACCGCAAGCCAATCAGACAACATATTTATTCATACTAATATTGATATTACTGAATCAGGTGAATTAACGTTTAATTGTAAAAATAGTTTTTTACCAAATACCAATACTGAAAGTCTTTCCAACGGAATTGGTTTGAGAAATGTTAAAAAACGCTTGCATTTATTATATCCTGATGTGCATGATTTACATATTAGTCATGCAAATAATGTATACCATGTAAATCTAACATTACAACTAACACTAATGAGATAATGCAAACCTGTATTATAATTGAGGACCAGCCACCAGCACAACGAATTTTACAAAAATTCATTGCAGATATTGGTGTCTTAGATTTAAAAGCTACTTTTTCTGATGCTTTACGAGCAATGCAATTCATGCAAAATAACAAGGTTGATTTAATATTTCTAGACATTCATTTACCAAAAATATCAGGAATTGATTTTTTAAAGACTATTTCTAATCACCCACAAATTATTTTAACTACAGCTTTTTCGGAATATGCATTAGAGAGTTATGAATACAATGTGGTTGACTATTTGTTAAAACCGTTTTCTTTTCAGCGGTTTATACAAGCAGTAAATAAGGCTCAGAATAGTTCATCTACAACATTATATCAAAATCTAAAAGCTAGTAAAATAACATCTTCAGAAACAGTCTTTATAAAATCTGGTTACGATTTAATAAAGGTAAATGTTAATGAAATTTTGTTCCTTAAATCCGATGCTGATTACACCGAAATTATTACTTCTGAAAAGACACATTTAAGCTCCGACTCCTTAAAAAAGTGGTTAGAAAAACTTGCATCTAACTCTTTTTGTCAGATTCATAAATCCTATATTATTAATACTGAATATATGCAAAAAATATCAGGAAATCAGGTATTTTTAATTAATGAAATTGTCATCCCAATAGGAAGAGCTTATAAAGAAAAATTTACAGCTAAATATTTAAAGTAAAAGGCCTATATTAAAATTACCTTGCTCTTCCCTATTTTTTAAGATTCAGTCATTCTATCCGCCGAGTATGACCTCTAAAAGCATGATATTATAACTCTTTGAGAATTAATTCCATTTCTTTTTCATCAGGATGGGGTAAATTCATGTGTGCAATTTCTCCTTTTGGACTAATTAAAATATACCTTGGTATTTGTTTAATTACATATTTTTCTTGAAAAATTTCAGTATTTACTCCAGCTATAACTTGTATTCCTGAAGGCTTTTTCACTTCCAATACTTTCTCCCACTTATCCTTAAATGATTCTTTATCAATACTAACTCCTAAAAACTGCACTTTGGGAAATTTATTTTTTAACGTATTCAGATGACGCATATCTTGTATACAAGGCCCACACCAAGAAGCCCATACATCAATTAGCACCCATTTACCTTTAAAACTTGACAAACTATGGAGTATTCCATCTTTATCAGGATAATTAAAATCTGGAGCAGGTTTCCCTACATAGTTTCCATACTTTATAACGTCAAAAGTATCTCTTATATCATCAATAGTCTTATCCAATATATTTTCAGTTTTTCGGTAAGAGATAGTGTCTGATTCAAGGGCTTTATCTGCATAATCTCTCATAAAAACATCTAACTTTTTATCTTTTACTGCTTTTTCCTCTGGAGTTAATTCTTTAGGCTTTAAAACTATTACTAGAGTAAACACTAATAGAATTACAACACCTAATAGTTTAATTAATTTCTTACTCATTATTTTCCAGAATTATATCTATTAATTTTTCTAGTTGATTATCTTTTCCTTCTAAAATTTGAGACTCTTCAATTGGAATGTAAATATCTGGAACAGTTCCATTTCCATCCAACGTTTTACCATTTCTTTGAAATGACAACATTGTAGATACTTTAACTCTAATTCCTGAATTTGATAAATGAACTTTTCTAGAATTACCACTTGAACCATCAGTTGTTACTCCAGCTATCTTAACATTAGGTAAACCTTTAAAAACAGAAGTAAAAACTGATGCTGCACTAAAACTATTTTCATTTACTAAAATGTAAACAGGTTTCTTAAATGTTGTTTTCCCACTTTTTAAAACCATATAGTGAGGTTCAGAAAATTTTGAGATATCAAATGATTTTTCTGTTTTAAAAGTTTTATTAAAACTATCGATTGCTTCCCTATCAGATTTTGTGAAATTTTCTGAATTATAACTATATAAATAACGCCCATTCATGGACTCTTTACCCTCATCAGAAATAGATTCTGTTCGTAAATTAGCTACATTAGCAACCCATGGAGATTGCTTTGGTTGAACTAGATAAGAAGCAAATGTTTGTAAAATTTCTCTTCCTCCTCCAGGGTTATTTCTAATATCTATAATTAATGCTTTTTCATTTTGATATTTTTTAATAGCATGGTGTATGTAGGTTTCTAACCCCTCAATGTCACTGTAATGACTCATCATTGGGATTGTTATATAACCTATATTTCCTTTTAGAAGTTTATCTAATTCTTTAAAATTTTTCTTATATAGATGCCCATAATTTGAATACATATTTTTCTTTAATACTGTACTAAAATTATTATCTTCTGTCAATATTACTGTTACAACTTTAGTTTTATCCGACGCATCTTTTAAAATAACTGAAACTTTTGAAGGACATTCATGATTATTGTTAAATAATAATACACCAAAACGCTGTATGCATTTTGCTCCTCTAGTTAATTTTGCTTCTTTAGGAGCTTTTTTATCTCGATAATTATATTCATTTATTAAGTTTTCTATAGATAAACCATTAATAGATAGTATATACGGAAACTCTTTATCAAAATAAGAGTTGTCTTCTGGGTTAATTGCAGCAATAGTATTTCCTATTGTAAAAACTCCAAAAGGTAATTGCAGTTTATATGTAGCATGTCCTTTTTTATTAAACTTTTTATTTCTTACAGAAGAGTGTCTATCACCTATTTCGGCCATTATTTTTGCCATTTCATTAGTTAAGTAATTAATATTAACCGAATCACTTTCCTTATTGATAGTCTGTTTTAAAGTGTTGATTGCTTTCTCATAATTATAATTTGATAAATGAATATATGACGATTTTGTATCTAAGACCCCTTCAAATTCATTTATATCAGCAATCGCTTTTTCTTTACTAATCTGTTGAGGAACATCTGTTTCAACAATTTTCTCATTCTTCTTTTTTTGTTCTCTATTGTATAAACTTACTTTATTCCTATTCTCTGCCGTAAAAGTTCCAGTATATTGCTTTGAAGCTCCATTTTTAGATAATTGTAAGGTAACTTTAACATTTGGCATATCTTTATTCATATAATATAAGACCCTTACAAGATCTTCAGAAAAACGTTTTTTCCATTTATATTCAAATTGTTTTTTGCAAAAATCTAACAATTCGGTTTTTGTAAAATTTTCTATTTTTTCAAAATGATACCATTCGCCTTCAAACTTAACTACAGGCTCTTCTTTTTCCCATTTAACAGCTGTAAAAGGAGAAGCTTTTTCAATAGTTAGTTTTTGAGCAAAAATACTTGATGATATTGATAAGAGTAATATTAATAATAGGTTTTGTACTTTCATTTTTAGAAGTTATTTACATTAATTTAAAGCAAACCTACTGTTGTTGGAGAATCTAAAAAAATGATATAGACAAACCAACTTTGTAAATCGATGACCTATATGTTTTAATCGATTTAACCGGATATTATTTTTATATATTTACAAAAACGATTTTATAATAATCATGATTCAATTATCAGATAAGGCTATACAGACTATTAAAATCATTTTTAATGCAGTCTTTATTTTCTTTATATTTTTTTTACTTTTAAAAACAGCTTATTATACATTGCCTAATGATTGGCTTTTCTTTCTTACAAGTGATGCTGTGGAAAATTTTATATTCACAATAATTGTTTATCTATTATATTATTATGTTTTAAAGTATAAGCAGTTTTGGCATAAAGCTAGTTATTTAATTTTCTTTATAATCATTATTATATCGCTAGCCTCATTGAAGTCTTATAGAATATATAATGAAATTTTATTAGAAAGGATATTTAATTATTTCACTCAATTTTTAGGTGTGATTTTTTTGTTTTATGCGTTAATTTATTTTGTAAATAGATTAGAGGTTTTTAATCATTATAAAAAATTAGAGGTTGAACTAGACCAAGCTAAACAACAATTATTAAGGCAGCAATTTAACCCTCATTTTCTGTACAATGCCTTTAATTCTTTGTACAGTATGGCACTTAAAAAGCATCCGAAAACTCCAGATACTATTTTAAAACTATCTGGTATGATGCGTTATTTAACAGATGATACTACCATAAAAAAAGTAAGATTAACTAAGGAAATTGAGTTTATAGAACAATATATTACCATTGAAAAAATACGCTTTGGTGAAAAATCAAAAATTAATTTTACTCTTGAGGGAGTTACAAGCAATGTTTTTATTGAACCTCTATTATTAGTTACCTTTGTAGAGAATGCGTTTAAACACGGGTTTTACACAAATGATTATAATAATTTTATTACTATATCTCTAAAGGTTTCAAATGATAATTTGAAATTTAAAGTTAAAAATAGTATTCAAACCAAACAGCATTATCAGCAAGAAAACAGAACAGGGAAAGGTTTAGAAAATGTAAAAGAAAGATTAAAAATTACCTATCCTAAAAAGCACAATTTAAGTATCAAGAATGAAGAGAACATCTTTGATATAAATTTAAAAATAGATATAGACTAATGTATACAGTCATTATTATAGACGATGAATCTTTAGCAATAGATGTTATAAAACACTATTTAGAGCCATTTAAAAACTATAAAATTGTTAATACATTTACCAATCCTGTAGAGGCATTTGAGTATTTACGTACCAATACAGTAGATTTGATTTTTTCCGATATAGCAATGCCTAAAATATCTGGAATAGAATTGATTATAATGTGTGAAAAATACAATTCAAAATTTATATTGACAACCTCGTTTAGTGAATATGCAGTAGAAAGTTTTGATTTAGATGTGGTAGATTATCTATTGAAACCTATATCATTTAATCGTTTTAATAAAGCTATTGAACGATTTGAAAACTATAAAGTTCCTAAAGAATTAAATATCGCATCGGAAAATCAATCTTCTTTTTTTATAAAAGAAGGGGATGAATTCGTAAAGATAAATATCAATGATATTGATTATATAGAAGGCATGAAAGATTATGCAAAAGTTGTTACAGGCAACAATTTTTATATGGCATTAAAAACATTAAAATCATTTGAAGAGTTTTTAGCTAGTATGCAATTTCTTCGTGTACATAAATCATTTATTATTCCTTTAAAAAAAATAACTCAATATAACAGTAAATGTATTTTAATTAATACTCATGAAATTCCTGTAGGTAATAGTTATCGCAATCAATTAAAAAAATATTTAGAAGAGAATAAGCTCTAGATGATTTTACTCCACAAATATTCCCACTCCTATCTTTGCTTCGGAAAGAGGTGCACATAACATTTTTTAATAAATACTTGGAAATATTGGAACAAATCAATAATCCCAATTGTTAAACTTCAAAATATGTTTGCCCCTAGTAACTTATTGTTTTAACCAAAACATTACAAGGTCTACTTTACATTTAGTTTTTCCACCAAGTAGACGTTAAATTAGCCAAATTTTCTAACTCGATAGACTCACCAATTTTTGGAGTTATCAATTCTATATTCAATTCTTTAGCTTTTATAGAAACTCGTTCTATTGGGTCAATCCAGGAATGTTGTGCCAACTTAAATGCTCCCCAATGAATAGGCATTATTTTTTTTGCTTTTATATCAGCTCCAGCTTGCGCTGTTTCTTCCGGAAACATATGCACATCTGGCCATAACTCATTATATTGACCACATTCTATCATAGCGAAATCAAAATCTCCATATTTTTCTCCTATTTCTTTAAAATGTGAACCATAACCACTATCTCCACTAAAGAATATATTCTCCGTTTCAGATTGAATAATCCATGAACACCACAAGGTTTTATCTCTGTCAGATAACCCTCTTCCGGAAAAATGTTGTGCTGGAGTACTAGCAAAAGTCAAATCATCAAATATCACTTCTTGCCACCAATCTAATTCTACTATCCTTTCTTTTTCAATTCCCCATTCTTGTAAATGAACTCCCACTCCTAAAGGTGTATAGAATTTACCCACTTTATCTTTTAGTTTTTGAATTGACTCGTAATCTAGATGATCGTAGTGATCATGCGAAATTAAAACAGCATCAATTTTGGGTAGTTTTTCAATTTCAATAGGTAATTCTGTACTAAACCGCTTTGTTCCTAACAAAGGGTGTGGTGCTGGAGCATTACCAAACATTGGATCTATCAAAATAGTTTTATCATTCATTTGCACTAAAAATGCCGAATGTCCAAACCAAATAAATCGTGTTTTTGAATTGTAATTAGCAATATTTAAAGAATCGATTTTTTGGACTTCTATAGCTTTCTTTGGTCTTGCATTAGGAATAGATTTAAACATTCCTCCAATAGCTTTAATCATATTACCAGCACTCATTTCAATTTTAATGTTCCCTAAATTGATAAACTTTTCTTTTTTATAATTTTCGGAGTTAGTATATATCAATTGTTCTTCTTTTGTTGCTTTTCCGCCAAATTGTGGGCTCAAATTCACAAACAATATTCCTACTATTAATAGTACTGCTATTATAATTCCTGATCCTATTAACATTTTTTTGATTATTTTTTTTATCACTTTTAGTCTGTTGTGATTTATTATTCTTGATTTTGTAATTTATTTAACCCTAAAACAGCAATAAGAACCATTGCTTCTAATCCAATACCAAATATTGCCATTTCAGTATAGCCATCCATAAGTATACTAACTGTTCTAATAACTAAATATGCAGAAACAATAATTACCAAAGGTAAAAACCATTGTTTTCCTTTAAACAGATATAAGAAAGAAAAGATTGAAGCAGCAAACAAGCCTGCGCCAATATCAGTTTTAATCATATTTCTTCCCAAAATACCATCTACTGAAATACCGTTCTGAAGCATATTTGTATCAGGTGCAAAAGACCACATAAAAGCTACGTATAAAAGAATTGCTCCTACCAATCCGATAAAAATTCTACAAATCCAAATTAATACATTTTTCATAATTATTTATTTTAATGATTATAGTTTATTTATTTTTTAGTTAAAACCTCCAAGTACAATTTGTTTCTTCTTCAGATAAACTCCAAAGTTTTTGTGCAGCAACTTTATCTAATGCGTGTGGCTCTAATTTACATTCTCCAACTGGACCAACTAAATCCATTCTTTTGGTAGGACCATAATATGCTTGTTGTTTTAGATTGTTTTCTGTTACACACATCACTATTGGATGCGAGCCATTCTCCGCAGATTGTGCGAGTGGTGTATATGACATTACTTTAAACAGAATCCTTGTCATAAGATTAGCTTCTTCTACACCTAAAGTTGTTTTTGATGCTCCAGGATGACAGACATAAACTTCTGTATCTCCATTGTTTGCTTTTATTTTTCGTTGTAATTCGTAAGCAAACATCATTTGCGCTAATTTACTATGCACATATGTTCTCATAGGCGAGTAATTTTTATCAAAGTTCATATCTTCAAATTGAATATGCTTTAAACCCATATTATAGCCATTACTTCCCACAATCACTATTCTTGCTTTTACTTCTTTAATCTTTTGGAACATTAAGTTTAAAAGTAAAAAATGACCATAATGATTGATTCCTAATTGTTTTTCAAAACCTTCATCAGATATTTCTTGTTTTGCGTGCTGTCCGACTGCTGCATTACAAATAAATGCATCGAAAGTTGAAATGGTATCTATTACTACATTTGCTGCTTTTCTTACTGAGGACAAAGATTCTAAATCCATTATAATGTATGAAATATCAATATCAGCACCTAACTCCTTCTTTAACTGAGTAATTGCATTTGTTGTTTTTTGTTCATTACGATTAAGCATCACTACTTTTGCTCCCTTTTTTAGGAAGGTTTTTGATGCTTCATAGCCAATTCCAACATTTGCGCCAGTAATTATATATGTTTTTCCTTTAAACGTCGCTATTCTATCTGGTGTCCATCCAAGGATGTTTGAATTATTATTTTCCATTGTTTTTTATAATTAAATTTTAGCTGCACCTTCTAACAAACCTGTTAGTAATTTAGTTGGCCCATTTGGAAACCATCCACTTAATAAAAATTTCGGTACAGAAACTGTTGGTTTAAAGTTTGCTGTAAGTGTTAACTTGTTTGATGTATCATTTACTTTTTCAAATCGGTATTCAATTGTATATACTTCCATTCGCTCTACATCCCCTGCTTTATATGCATTTGCATCTACTATACCTTTAAGAGTAAAACCATTGTCTATTTTCGAAAATGTATATTTCTGCACACAATCAAAATTTGCCATTGGCCAAGGCGCATCTATAAACATATAGGTAATCCATTGGTTTTCTGATAAACTTTTTACCTTTTCACTTTTTTTTGTGTTCTCTAAAAAGTTCTTAAAATTTGAAGCATCTCTCAAATACGTTTCTGCTTGTTTTAATGTTACTGTTGTTGTGGTTTCAGCAACGTAGTAAATCCTTTTTTCCATCGTCTGTGTTTACAACTTCACTTTTTACTTTTACTTTACCATCTTTAGAGCTTTCTTTTTTCCAATTTCTGTTTTGCGCAACTACATTAAATGCACTTAATACTACTAATAATGTTACTAATTTTCTCATTGTTTCAAAATATTTATAACTATTAACTAAATGAATGTTTATTTATTTTTGATTGTAAATTTTTCATTTTTTTATAGTATTCCAAGCTAATTGGAACGTGTCATCAATATTTTTCGTACTAACATCAAATGATGCGCATTTTTTCCTATTAGCTAAAAAAGTAGCTGGAATAATAAAAAAAGCTACAAACACCTCTATTGAAATATCTTTTAAAGTTTTTTCTTCTACACCTCTTTTTATTAAATCTAAAATAGGTTGCATTAATTCATAAATTTTTGAATGATCTATTAAATCATAAAAAGGAGAATTTGCAAATTGCTCCGAATAAGATATTAAATTCACTATTTGAGCCCCTGCTTTAATTGTATTTTCCCATAGTACTTTAAAATTCTGCTCCACGGACATGGTTTCATCCAAATCTTGATATAAAAACGAAGTAATATCTTTTTTAACTTCATAATAAATGGAAACTACCAAATCCTCTTTATTCTCGTAATATATATATATAGTTCCAACAGAGACCCCAGCTTCTTTTGCTATTTTTGAAATAGACGCTGATACAAATCCAATCTCGTTAATAACCTTGATTGTTGCTTCAATTACAGCTTTTTGTTTTTGTACATCTCTTTCTCTCATAATGCAAATATATAAATAAACATTTAACTGAACGAATATTCATTTAATTAAATATTTATCGATGAATGAATTTATCTGATAATAATTAATCTAAATTAACCGTAAACTACAGAAATACATACTGATTAGCACATAAAAAATAAGATTATATAAAACCAGTATCTAGTTTTATATAATCTTATTTTTTATGCGTACTTAGTTAATTCTAGAAGTTCAAAAAAATTATTTTTCCTGTTTTATTTGAGTTTTTGCCATACCAAACATAAAACTATAATCGGAAGCATGTTCAGGTATCCCTTTATCATGATCAATTCCGGCATTAACATGACAATCCAAACAAGAGATTCCTTGTACATAAGTTTCCATAGATACATTGGTTAATACCATAGGTGTTTTTCCTCCACTTTTTAAAGGAGTATAGGTATTGTTATCCTCATCAGCAACAGCACTTGACGGCCATTGGCTATCTACTAATTTATAATACTGAAATACACTTTTCGGGCTTAAAGAAATAATTTTTTCCTTCACAAATTTATTTAAAACTTGAGCATCTATTCCGGGTGCAGCAGCTGGATCCTTAATCACTTGAACAGGCGTAACGATAGAATCTTTTTTAACATTTGGAGTTTGATTAGTAGGCTCCTGAGATTTCTCAGGATTATATAGTAACCAATCTACATCAGATTCACTCACGTTCGTTTCTGGAGCTAAATCCTCATGCTCAAAAGTAGCCCAATGAAATTGTGGCATTGTAGGTGTTTTTTGAATAATATGTAAACCTACCAAACCTAGTTTCATTTCTTTGTAATCTTTCATAATTACAGAATCCTTACTCTTTATTCTTACATACTGCGGAACAATTGCTGTAATTATTTTATAACGATTCTTGAGTCTCTCATAATCTGTCTCTGGAATAATACGCCAAGCAGCCTTAATTTCTATAGATCCATTTGGCAACCAGATACCTTTCTTTTGAGCAAATTCTTTTTGAGCGTCTAAATCATATAACTTATTTGAGACAATATATTCAAATTCTGTATAATTTGTTTTAATCTCATACCAAATTAAATTCCCATTTTGATCCGTTAACCACGAAGTTCCTCCTGAAGCCTGGAACAATTCATTAACTACTTCCGCATCATCGTCAAACTTACTAAAATCTACAAATGACCTAGCTGATTGATTGTCGTTTGGTATAGTATCCATCAATTTTTCAAGATTATTCCCCCATCGTGTTGGCTTATGGTCTGTAAATATATCTTCGGCCTTTTTGTAAGTTCCAAATGCCATTGGAGTTAAATCACCGGGTTTCCCCCAGTCTTCAATACTTTTTGAACGATCAGGTTGTCCTGCTTCCACTGGACTTGAGGGCCAAGTAAGTGCTATAAATGATTGCCATGCAAATGTATTTGCACATTGCTGATTTAATATCTTAACATCTTTTGGACTATTTGGTTTAAAAATTAACGTATCACATCCTGCTCCACAAGCTTCAGAAGCAGATATTAGTGGAATTTCAGCATATTTCTTTTCTTTCTTTTTGCAACTCACGATGATTATCGCTACGATTGCTATAATACTTATAAATTTTATTTTCATTGTAAAAATATTTTAAAATGGATTTCTATTCTGTGAATGTTCCTGCTGCAACAACTTCAATCATATATGGAATAGCTAATCCAAACTTATTGTTGGTAACTAACATACTATATTGACCAACTGGTAGATTTAATGGCACTTTTACACTAATACTAAAAGTATATTCTTCTTCTGCTGTAAGGACTGTATATGCTTTATCTTTACCTACATATGTTGAAGTAACTTTTATATTTGTTTCAGGAAAACTTATCTCAATATCTCCTGGTTTAAAAGTTTTTGGTTTAATTCCTATACCATATTTATCTACAACATTATCAATAACAACAGCTAGATCTGAAACTGTACTGCCTTGCTCTACTTGTGTAATATTACTCGTTACATTAGCATTAATATTTAATTGATTGTAGCTACTAATGCTAGTTTTTAAAATATTAGCATCTACAAAATAGCTTACACCAACAGTGCCATTATCAGCTGCACAATCTAGTTCTTTAGCTTCTGTACTTGCTGTAGCGGGTTTTCCTGCTGCTGCCAATTGTACTTTAATCGTTTCCATAACTTGTGACCCATATTCTAATTTCTCTCCAAGTACTTTAAAGTCTTCTAAGGTGATACTTAAATCCCAAGAGCTTGGAACTTCCATAATCATATGTAAAATCATATTATTAGGGTACTTTAGTTGGCCTGGCTTATTCTTTACTTCACCACGTACAAAACGAAAACAGTCCTGTATTTTGGATCCTACTGGTGCATTAGCAGGAAGTTCAAAGTAATTATACAAAGGCTCTTGTAAATATAATCCAACAGGGTTTAGTAGTGTTACTTCTAAACCTTCTTGCACTGCTTGGTAAACATTTTGCCCAATATGTGGATCACTATGTCTATATGCTCTTCCGTAGTTACTACAACAGATTAATGTATTCGCAGTAGCATTCTCTTCCTCATCATAACTTCTCAATACAGCACCACCACCAGCAAGTACAATTTCTGCACTCAATTCGTTTGGTGGACTTGTTAAATGCATTGCACCACCTTTAGTTGCAGTCATTTCGGTTCCATTATTCCATTTATTGATAGGGTTATATGCTGGTAACTGCGTAGTTCTATCAATTACGCTATTTCCTAAAGCATCTGTTAAGTATAAATCTTCTAATTGTATATTGTCATTACCCAATGTATTTCTATATATTTCAAGAACTTTCTTAGGATCAATTTTCCACATGGTCCAGTAATACTCTGGGTTTTCACATGTAAAATGTAGTTTTGTAATTTTTTTTGAGGCATTTCTTTTAATTCCCATTTCGCAATATTCATCCAACCAACCTCTTGGTCCTAGTGGATCAAATAATTTTAAAGAATCTAGATTTGGATTACAAGGGCTTTTAGGAATAAACACTAAATTATTGTTATACTTTTTTTGAAAAGCTTCAGGTCCTATGTCAACCATTTCGTACATTCTGTACATTGCAAGCTGCCTGTAATTAATGCTTGTATTATTTGCCTTTTTAATACTATCTTTATAATAGGTTTTAAACTCATCTTCTAAATAGTGTAATACTCTTCCAGGAAACGCTTCCCAACGTACAGGAATTTGAGCTGCGCCATCAAAAAAATCAGGCCTCTCTTTTGGATTTACATATGTTTTTCCTGGAACTGTATAATCATATCCGCCACTTAAATTGTAATTGGCAGATGTTACAGTATATCGATTTACATACTTATCCCAAGCGTCTTCAAAAGCAGCTCTTTTTTCAGGATTCTGAAAATCTTTTTCACTTTGATATGCAGGTGTATGAAATGTAAAAATTTCTTTTTTTAAAGTTGTCATATTCACAAAAACAGCTGTGAAAACAATCAAAAGTATAATAAATATAATTGTTCTTTTCATGTTTAATTAGGGATTAAGTTATTTAATTTGCAATAGCAATTTCTGAATTTACAGGAACAATTTTAGAACTCATTCCTTGCTCTCCTTGAGGAATTGCAGGCAATGAAAAATTAGCTATTGCTCCTTTTTGGAAAAGCACACAATGTGTTGATCCACCAAATTGGAAATAACCAATTTGCTCTCCTTTTTTTACTTTTTGTCCTTTTTTTACAGTAATTAAACAGGAAGAAACTTCTGCCATTCCAATAGGCATTACACAAACCATTCCAAGCTTAGGATCGCCACTTTCAATAAAAATTAGGGCTCTAGCTGCTACTTGTGCTAAATATGCTTGCGAATTATTTGGTCCTGCAGGATCAAACCCTTCTGAAGCTGCTTCTGAATAATAAGTTCCATCAATATTTTTTATATCTACAATAGTTCCATCAATAGGTGCATGCCAACGGTGATAATTTTCCGCGCTTAAATATGCTTGATATACAGTTCCGCCTACATAATAATCAACATGATTCCCATTTAACATATGTTCTAATGAATACGGTTGTCCCTTGATCCAAAATTGATCTCTTTTTTTAACATCATTACTTATTTTTAAAGGAGCAGATTCACAAGAACTTACAATTACTTTTTTATTATTAGGAGAAGCTACTGGTCTTACTCCTTCCTTAAATTCCCTGATAAAAAAATCATTCCACGCTTTAAATCCCCAAAAAGGTTTTTTAGGATCATGAATAAAGTTTTCCATTTGCAATGCTTTATAAGCTCCATCACTCATCCATCCGTTAGGTTCAGTATTTAATACATATAATGAATCTGGAGAATCTAAATATTTACTCCATTTTTTTAATACTTTTTTTAACATATTGTTGACTTTTTCATCAGCAAAAGCAGCCAATCCAGCAGGAGTAATCATTGGAAAATCTAAAATGGCATTAATAGGAAATCCTACCATACCTGTGGTGTTATATTCTGGTGCTGTATGTAAAACATGATTCATGATCAGCAACATTTCTTCATAGTTATTTATCTTTATATCCCCACTTCCTATTGGCGGCGCAAACTTAGGTTGTTGTTCAAACATTTGCGTAAAATACATATTGATAATAGGATCGGTTTCTATTAATTTTTTAAAATCTTTAATCACCGGATCAAGCGAGCGCTTACTTTTTTTAGCTTCTTTTTTAGTTTTTTTCAGCCATAAGGAAGCAACTTCCTTTGTTGGCAACCAATTACCTACTCGATTGGTCATTGGCATATATGCTGACTTGCCCTTTATTTGTTTCATACGCTATTCTTTATTATTTGAAAAATCTATATTAAATGTTTTTAAGCCAAAACTATAATTGATTTTATGTTTAAAATACTTAGTAATATTAACTGCTCTTGATTAATTCAAATTTACATTTATAAAATTATTTAAAGACAAGTATAAACCCCCGTTTTTAAACTACATCACCTGATTTACAAATGTTTATTAGCCTATTTATATCTAACTATTATCACTACTTTTAAAAAGAATATTTATAGTCATATTTCATTCTGTTGTTATAATCATTCAATGACTTTTTAATAGAACTCAAGTTAGAAGGAGCCTAAATCAAAAAAACTGAACAATGATATCATTGTTCAGTTTTAATTAAAAATAATCCTAAATAATTATTATTTTATAATCATTTTTTTAGTTATAGACTTATCGTCAGTTGATAATCTATACAGATATATTCCACTTTCAATTTCTCTATTACTTTCTATTTTATTCCAATAAATTTTATGAAGTATATTACCTTCTACTTTTTTAGAAATAATTGTTTCAATTTTTTGCCCCAACAAATTATGTAAAGTAATTTCTACATAAGTAGTCTTTGGAATGCTAAATTGTATTTCTGTAGTATTTATTACTGGGTTTGGAATATTTTGATTTAAACTATATTCTAATGTTTCAGTATTTAATTTAATACTTTTTTCTAAACTATAATTTAACTCAAATGGTTTATTTATATCTCCTAAATAAACACTTCTATCAAATTTTTCTATGTTATTTAAGGTTAAAATATTATCTCCGTCGAAAATTTTAAAACTAATATTTTCGGAAGCTACTCCTCCAACTCCAATATAATAACGGTATTCTCCATCTACTAATTCTGATTTAGCAACTCCTCTTATTTTATTATCTACAAAAGCAGCCATAATATAAGATTTATCTACATCTATATCATCCGATTTTAGAACTCCATTAATATGCATAAACGTTAGATATTCACTATTGTCTACCTTCCATCCAATTGCTTTAGCTTTTCTTTCATGAGCAAGTTCGTTATATACTTCATTAGAAGTTACAGTCCTTTCTTTAACAGAAACATTACGTCCTTTACCCGCACTCTTATTGGAATTAATTATTCCAGTATAGTTTAATACTCCATTATTAGTACTTCTGTATGAATAGCCTAATCCTGGAGTTAAATGTGTTAAACTCCCACTCCATCCATGTTCTGAACTATATTGAGCTGTTAATGCTCTATGATCTATACGATCTCCATTACTTATAGCTGCTGACGTTAATGACCTTAAGGCATAACTGGTTCGCTGTAATTCATTAGGAAAATAAGGAATAGCATTGTATACATTACTTCCTACAATGACAATATTAGTTTTTAAATCTACAGGAATTCCCACTACTTCAATTGTTTTTGATGATGTTGCCTGTATTGTATAAGATTTATTAATATTTAAAGGTTGTTCATTACCCGTAAAAATATATTCTCCTGCTGCGTTTACAGTTGCTATCGTATTGGAAGAAATAACATCTATAATTCGATCACCTTCCGCTAAGCCTTTAATAGAGCTAAAGCTTAAATTATTAGTATTACTATTATCTCTAACATTAAAGCTTACTTGTTGAAAACCAGTAATAAGAGAAATCCTTCTTACTAATTTATCTCCTACTGTAAATGTTACAGGATTTGCAGTTGTACCTATTAATGCTCTAAATCCGAATGAGTAATTTTCTATAATACCCTCGTACTCTGTGCATTCGGAAGTATCCCATACTTTAAACGTTAAAGCACCAGACTCTGAAGAAAAGCCAAAAACAGCTAAATCTACAATTCCATTAGCACTAACATTGGCTGATCCTCTATACTCGTTATTAAAATATACTGCAACAATATCACCTGTTTCAAATGAAATCACATCATCGATAACTAATTTCCCAATGAAATTCATATTACCAATATAATCTCCTGAATTAAAGCCCTCAGAAAAATTAGGAGCATTACAAAACACATCTACTTCTAATTGGAATACTTCTACACCTGTAGGAACTCCTGTTACTGCATTGTATGTTTCAATATACACATTTGCTGTATGCGTTCCAGGATTTAAAAATGGGGCTACTACAAATTCTAAATTGCGTTCTACCTGCCCTGCTCCAATATTTTGAATAGCACCGTCTGCAATTAAACTTGTTGAATTACCTGTTCTTTTTTCTACAGTTAACCAATATGGTAATTTTATAAATTTATAGTCTACAGAAATTCCTCCATTTGCATTATCTAATAACATTGAAGTTATTCTAGTTGACGTACCTTGTTCTTGTGAAACTCTTATGTTATTTTGGCTCCATTGTATTGTATTTCTATTTACAATAAAACTCCAAGAAGTACCTGTTACCTTATTTCCATTAGGATCTTGTAACTTCTTATTATGAATCAAAGCTGTTAATTGTGCTCCTTCAATTTCTACATTTGTGAATACAGGATTAATTTGTACAACAGTATTATTTGTAGCAGTTACCAAAGTGAAATCTATTTCTTTAGCAATTCTAGTAATATCTAACGGTGCTGCTTTATCTTCTCCATTAACAAAAGATAGACCAACGGCTGTTGTTCCAATTGCATTCCCTGTAAAATCTCTAATAGCTTCATCTGCCGCACCATTTACTCCTTGTAAAGCATTATTATCAAATACAAAATAGGCTTCTAACTTTGCCTCATTTCCTACTAATTGCTCATCCATATTTGATACAATCTGAACAGGTGTTCTAACTGTAGACCAAATACGAACTTCATCTATTTTACCAATAAACGATTTACTGTTTATGCTTTTTGCAATATAAATAGGGTCTATATTTTTACTTAAATTCTGAATTGTTCCTGAGCCTACTGATACGCCATTATAATAAATTGTTAGTGTATTTACACCATCATAAATAACCGATACATGAGTCCATTGAAATGGCTCTAATACTTTAGTGGCATTAACAATATCATTTACTTTTATGGTTCCATTAGGAGATAAAGCCACAGTATAGTTATTTCCTTTTTGTAAAATAGGCACTGAGTTCCCTGTTGGAAATGATGATGGGTTTACCCACATTTCTATCGTAAAAGCTTCGAGTAAATCAAAATTAGATTGATGTGGGATACGAACTTCATCTGTAATTTCAGCAAAGTTTGCAGAAATTAAATCTGCTGGTACTCCTCCTAAAATTCCTCGTAAAGAAATTGCGCTGTTAACAACTGTTAATGGATTAATAGCACTATTAAATTCTACCGAAATTTGTCCATCAGTTAAAACCCCTCCATTAGTAGGATTTGTACTAACAACTACTGGTGCTACTCTAGCTATCGTACCTGTTATATAAGCTGTTGGCGTTTGCCTATTTGCGGGTAAATTAGCTCCACTATCATCGCATAAAGGTGTTACTCTAAATAAATAAGTTCCATCTGCTAACCCAGAAACGTCTGCTTTATAGTTTATATATCCAGTATCAGCATCCGTAAGTAATTTTAATTCCGTTAATAGTACTTTTTTTAATAGTACTGGTGTGTTATTTCCTGGTATTGAATATTCAATCAATACAGAAAACGCATCACCAACCTGATTATTAACTAATTCAGGAATCCTAAATCTGAAACCTAATTCATTTTCATCAGTGCTATTTACTACCCAATTATCTAGTGGTAAATTTAAATCGATATTTTGAACACAAGCCCCTGAAAAATTTGCGGTTAACAATATATTATCAAATGGTTTAACCTCTACTTCTTCATATTCAGCAACACGATAACTTCTATATCCATCTCCATCATGTTCACATCCAGAATAAAATTGAATTTCTAAATTTTCATATGAAACATCTTCTGGAGCATTATCTGCTCTTTCAATGCGTAATTCTCCTGTGATTTCTTGTTTTACACCTGTTGGTGAGTTCCCATCTAAACCAAAAGTGGCTGTAAAATTACCATTATTAAGTACTGTTCCATTAAAAGATACTTTGGCACCTTTACTATTTGTTACTCCATTTAACTTTAAAGTATATGGTTTACCAGTAGCATCGTTAGCCTTTTGAGTATTTCGTAATGTAACATTATATACAATAGGTCCGTTAGAAACTCCGTAACCAATATTTTTATCTACAGTTATTTCTACAGCTTCTCTAGGTTGTGTTCCCGATTCAAATGGGCAACCACTTTGACCAGCTACTGTATAAAACATGGCTGTATCATAAGTTTTATGCCTTGCCATTTTAATTGTAAACTGGTCTCCTATATCTCCATCTGATAAGGTAAAACTATCTACTCTTGAGTTGTCGTTAGAAGTATCATCACTAGCTTCTGTTACTCCAGAAATACTTAAATTAGCATCTAATGTAAGGTTAACACCAGCTATAGTAAAATCAGTATCAAAACTGGTAGAAACACCTCCTGTAACATTTCCAGAGTTCTGACTACTCTCATTTATTGCTCTAGTTAAAGAATATGTTGTAGATGTTCCTCCACTAAAGCTAATTTCCTGGTCTATTGCAGAAACACTTGTTCCTAAACTACTCCCTACTGCTTTTAAATCGCTTGTTGTAGATGCAAAGGACGATGCTGCAGTTATAGTAATTAACTGTTCAGCTCTTGTTTCTCTTTTAACTATAGCTTTCCAACTTTTAATTTGATAATAATAATCAATAATAACTTGATCACTAACTACCAATTTACCATTTACTTTTTTTATGGATGTATCTATATTAAAACCATCAATTGTTGCTTGATAATCTAACGAACTTCTACCTGCTTTTTCTGCATCAGTAGTCCCTGCAACGATATCATATCTCTTAATTAACTGATCTTGTAAATTTCTTATAATTCTATCTTCAATATCTTGCCTAGTATATACAAAAGGAGAAAAATTATCAGAAGTCATTACAGTAGCATCTTCTTTAATGCTAGGTGTACAATTGGTTACAACTAACTCTCTACCACCACCAAACGTAAGTACTTGGGAAGTACCGATAAAAACATCTGCATCTGCTCCTACAATATCTCCTGAAGATGACGTTGATATCGATTGATTTAAAGAAACACTTGTACCGTTTTGTTCTGAATGGCTATAAGTAGCATTTGCATTTATACCAACCTTAGTTGATGATTGAGTATTCCCTATTACACTTGAAATACCTTGAGCTGTTCCTACTCCTAAGGGTGCAGTAACCACTAATGTCACTAAGGACGCCTCAACATCGGCACCTACTCCTGCTGAAAAATCAGAAGTAATACTTAAACCACCTCCAACAGTTTTACTAAAAGAATAGCTAGATCCACGTTCTAAGGTTGCTGAGCTTTCATCTCCTGGCGGATCGAATAATACAAATCCTACTGTAGGATCTACTAAAGTAAAGTCAGCATTATTTCGTTGTGCTCCCGTAATATAAGCTTGTTTTGTAAGATTCAAATTGCGAGAATTATGAGAAACAGCAATTTTTAAGTCACGTAAATAATCACCTATAAAATTAGGGCTTGAAATAATCACACTCATAGCTGCAATACCTAATGCATTCGTTTTCGTGTTTATAGGATATTGTATCATATCTCCTGTCAAACTTACATTGGTATCATTTATTGGACATTTACTTCCATTGTAATCTTCAAATAAGGATACTGTTACAAGAATATTTTTACCTGTTGTAATAGCATATATATCATTATCCATACCACAACTTGAATTCATTATTCTAGCTGCTAACAACTCATTTAACTTTTGGGCTTGTAAAACAGGATCCGTTATTTTTGTTGCAGCTTCAAACTCTTTCAATGTTATATCATAAAACTTAATTTCTGCTTCCATTGGATTTCTATAAGCGAAATCGTAACTTTTATTTCCTGCCCTTAAATCTATACTTGCTGTTAAAGGAGTTATTAATCCAGGTTTTGTTATGTTAACTTTATATTGACCAGGTAATAAATTATCAACTTTAAAAACTGTTTTAGCGGTATTAAAATTAGTAGCAGTAATTGTTTTACTAAACTCTGGAAACACAACATCAGTACGTGTAATTGTTCCTGTCCAAGCTCCTACACTATTATCACAAGGCACAACAATGTTCCCTATGAAAGAACGCCTAGTTGTATTTTCAAAATTAATTCCTGACTTAGCTTCTGTTACGTTAAATAAATACTCTGTATTGTTTTCAGGGTTTATTAATGCTGCATTATCATCTGTACCAATTGCTTTATATTTAAATTTAAAATCTCTCCTGTATGCAGAAGTTGATTGATTATTAAAAAACACTCCTTTTTGTAAGGATAAAAAATTATTTTCATTTGTAGTACCCCCCACTAAACTTATAGCTCTCCTACTATTTCTATGCTCAAATGTATATGATAACTTTAAGTACATATCATCGTCAGCAATGATTTTTCCATTTTTTATATCACTAAGTTTTGCTGTGGTACAAGCCTGAGTTCTATACTCTAAAATATCTAAATTTACTTTTGAAAAATTTTCTGTTCCAGATACTGAATTTGTAGCTCCCAAATAAATAGGTTTATCCATACTAATTCCATTATATACAGCTGTTTGATAATCATTATCTATTAATAAGCTTATAGTATTAGTAGTAGGCTTACCAATAATCGCAAAAAATGTATATTGTGGTGATGCTGTAATAGTTTTATTTAATACAGCTATACCATTTACTAATAATTCTATTTGATTATTATTTTGCAATTCTAAACGTATGCTTCCCCAATGTAGTATTGTTTGAGTTACAGGAATAGTTGTTGCCGCGCCACTACTCCCTGTTCCAGTAGCTACATCTGGTTTTATAAAGCCTGACCAAGTAAAATTATCTGTAGTATTTACAGATATATTATTATTTGATACTGCATATCCATCAACTCCATTAAAGTCTAAACTTATTCTATCTTGACCACCAATTACAACTTCATCCTGTCCAGTTTGTAAGCCTCCTACACTAATAGCATGCCTTCCTAAAGGAGCCGAAATTGTATATACTCCATTTGTATTAGTACGAACTAATTGATTAGTAGGATCGTCACTTGTTACTTCTGTCCCATTCAATTTAATTCCTGTACTTTTTACAGTTGGATATACTTCAAATGTATTAGAGTCTTCTGTATTGGGCACCCTATATACAATATTACCAGATATTGGTAATGATGAAATATCTGTAAAACTAGCATCTTTAACTTCTGGCTTTAAAATTCTATCTATATCTTTTACTCTTTGTTCTGGGGCAAAACTACTGTTAGGTTTTGTTGGTTTAACAATAAAAGCTAATGAATTACCAGCTACACTTACGCTTTGTCTTCCTGCATTTAAACTATTAAAAGTATAACGCCCTAGATTGTCTGTGTAAGTTCCATATTTTGAAAGTGGTTGATTATCTTGAGTTAATCGTATTAATTCTGTTAAACTTATTCCTTTTAATTGGCCTAAAGTATTTAAAGCTTGGTTGTAAATATGGTTTTTATCATGTAAATCTAAACGGTAATATGCTAATAAATCGCTTTCACTCCCTTCTATAACATGATCTTTATATTTATTAATCTCTATAGCCGTTCTTCTTTTATTCCAAATACGAATTTCATCTATTTGATATGTTCTATTAACAATAGTATTAAACGCAAACTTAGATGCTTTATTTACTGCTGTATAAAAAGGTGTTGTCGTAGTTGCGTTTGGTGTTATTGTTGTTGCTCCATCTGTAGGTTGTATTCCCCCATCTATATATAAATCTCCTCCTGTAGTATTATATCCAAATAAATAATGGTGCCATTCATTATCATTAGGCTTTGTTGCACTTAAGTATTCTGTTACTTGTCCTAAATCATCAGTAGCTGCACTTTTATACATTACTTTTATAGTGCTTTCATTTATGCGAATTTCAGAATCGCTTAATTTATATATGGTGTTACTTCCTGTACCTGTTTGAGGTGTACGATACCAAAATTCAATACTCCCTTTTCCTCCTGAATTATGAAAAATAGATACATCATTAATTCCTATAGCTACACTTTCTGTATTAAATTGTAAAGCACTTCCTGGAATAACTCCTGATTGTGTAGTTACTTCCATTAAAGCATCTTGAGAAGCTATACCACTTGCCGTTGCTACTTTACCATTAATAATACCATTTGAAAAAACAAATCCATTATCAACTCCAGCTTTCCCTTTATTTAAGTTTGAAGTAACTGTATATTCATATATCTCATTAGGTAAAACATTAGTATCAAAAAAATCTAGGTAAGAAGAAATTGGAGTACTACTAGTAACACCTTTTACACTTATCTGACTTGGTAGACTAGATTGGTCTGTTACATTTCTTCTAGATATTGTATAACTAGTTGCTCCATTAATATGAGGCCATTTTAAAACAATTCCGGGGTTACCCCCTGAGATATTTAATAACCTTGATTCATTTCCGTCTGATGCCGTTAATAATACATCTTCTAAACCAAAAATAGGGTGACCTGCATCTATACGTAACTCTGCTAAACGTATAGAACTATCATGATTTACGCGGCTGACAACACGAGATGATTTTGGTATATTAGTATTCGTATTACTTGTAATTATATTATCCCATAGTGTTTCACTTAGCGGTAATAATGATTGCTCCGTTTCTTCAAATGAGTTACTAGCATACGCAGCAATTAAACCGTTTGATAGCAGCACATTTAAATTTGTTGCGTTTTGGTTATAATAACTAACTAAATGATTTGCTAGAATTTGTTCTGCATTACGTTCTATATTCCATGCTCTATATTCTGCTATAGATAAAAAATCATCTGAAGTAATCATTAAGTATAGATACTCTGGTTGTAAGTTATCATCGGTATATGGTATAAGACCTTGTTGAATACCATCTACATATATCCGTAAAGTAGAAGCTCCTACATTAAATGTCATTGCTATATGGTGCCATTCATTATTTTTTAACTTACTATTCTCTGATAAGTTTATTATCGATGGATTAGTACTTCCTAATTTAACTTCAAATTGATCTTTTGACCCACTTATTGAAAACTCTTTTGAGCCAGTTAATAAATTTGAAAACAACCAAGGTGAATATGTACTATTTAAAGTTGCTCCTTTTGGTGCTCCCATAACCCAAAACTCTATAGTTGCTTGTCCAGCAACTCCCGTGTTTAATAATTGGGTTGTAAGTTTGTTCTGAGTATCGAAATGTGTTGTATAATTATTATCTCCGGTAAGTGTAAGTACTGGTGGTGAATCTTGCGCCATACTTATACTACTACAAAAAAGTAAGAGTAGTATTATATAGCTTTTAGTAATTTGTTTTTGCATCTTGTTTTTCATCTCTATGTGTTTTAAAATACATTCAATATTTTTTGCTTTGTGAATAAGTACTTCGTATTAAAACTACTACTACCTATAATTTCTCTATTATTTCCATCTGCATCTGTTATTAAATTAGTATGTACCTCTCCATTTTGAGAAACAGATAAACCGTCATAAAAATCGTCATCTCCTTTATGTGCTGCCAAAACAACTATTGGATTTGCATTCTCGTCTTCTCCAGAAAACTCTATAGTCCATGAAAAAGCTTTTAAATCTTCTCCTTCTACAATAGGACTAAAAATTGCGTCATGATTAATTGCTGTAGATAAAGCTAGACTGTAATTACTATTTGTTGATTTTAAAAAATATGTTGGATTTTTTACTGAAGCTATAAGTACCTCTCCTGAACCAGAAACTAATGGTTTGATAATAAAAGCTTGTAAGTATCCGTCTTTAGCATTCAAATTTTTATTTGAAATAGCAATGACTTCTGCCTTATTTGTAGTTAAGTTGTGATGTAATACTAAATGTTTTCCATTTGTATTAGTTTGCTTACTCACAAACCTAAACAGTTCTGTATTTTGAGCGTTCCCTATAGATATACCAAATATAAATAGAGCTATGCTTTGTATTATTTTAAGTTTCATACTATTTATATGTTTTTATTGAATTCTGTTTTATAATTAGTTTTAATTCTTCTAAATCGCTATTTAATTTTTCAAAACGTTCTTGATTCTTCTTTAGATTTTCAATATCTTTTTCTTGAGCTATTATATGTAATGTTAATTCTTCTATTTTCTCAACTAAAACAGTATTTATTTGTTTTACATCCATACCATTAGTAATTACTTCTTTTTCTGATGGCATATTAGGTAAATGCTTATGTTCCTTTATATAATTATC